>MTEX01003497.1_pt1 | contig 91133 bp, 79 predicted proteins | sample 1042691 | NCBI WGS metagenome assembly MTEX01 (sample SAMN06185810, study PRJNA358809) | soil metagenome | isolation source: soil biostimulated with molasses as carbon source | place: India | collected 2015-05-23
ATCAACACGTCGGGGGGATAGCCCGCGATCTTGTACTTGGCCAGCGAGGCCTGGGTGATGTCGAACGAGGCCAGGATCATGTCGAGCCGGCCCCAGGCCCGTCGCCCATTGGACGCGCGCACGCTCTTGCCGTCCGCCGCACCGGCCTCCTGCTCCGCGGCGCCGAACCCTTCGAACAGCCAGCGCGTGGCGCCACGCACGTCCATCCAGCCCTTGGCCACGGCCTGCGCTTCCACCATCTCTTGTTCTTCGGTGGGCATCAGATCGTTCAGCGTCACCGGCCGGGCGCTGTGAGCGGTCACGTTGACGGCCAGCATCATGTCGGCATGGGACGATACCGTCGGCGTGATCGGCAGCGGGTTGAGCAGGCCGCCGTCGACCAGGGTGCTGTCGCCGATGTGCACCGGGGTGATGACGCCCGGTATGGCGATGGAAGCACGGATCGCACGCAGCAGCGGACCCGACTGGAACCACACCTCCCGCTGTCGCGCCAGATCGGTGGCGACGGTGGTCAACGGGATCGGCAGCTCCTCGATCTGGATGTCGCCGATGAGCTCCTCAAGCTTGCTCATGACCTTGCTGGCCCGCATCGCCCCCATCGGGCTCCAGGTGACGTCGACCAGCTTGAGCACGTCGAAGTAGTCGAGCTTGCAGACCCAGTCGCGATAGGCCTCGAGCTGACCCGCGGCATGAACGCCGGCGATGACCGCACCCATTGAGCAGCCGGAAATGGCGGCGATCTCGTAGCCCCGCGCCTCGAGCACCTCGATCACGCCGATATGAGCGTAGCCGCGCGCCCCGCCGCTGCCCAGCGTCAGCGCTACGCGCTTGCCCTGTTCCACCGCCTGACTGCTGCTCATCTCACCTCTCCCGGGAACATGTTCGACGCGGTTCCAGCCACGTCTCGATGGCTCGCGCCACCGCGGCCACGTTGGCGGGCTCCAGGTGCAGATGGTGCCCGCCCGGCAATACGTTTCGCGTCAGGTGAGGGACTGCCGCACGCGCCGCCTGGGCGTTCTCACGTTCGGCCAGTATGCCTTTCTCGCCCTCGATCAACAGCACCGGCGCCTGGATCGCGCCGAGCAGGGCCAACACCTGCTCCGGACTCAGGCGCAGCGGTGAAGGCCACAGCAGCCTGCCATCGGTACGCAGACGCACGTGACCGTCGCTCTCACGCATCAGGTTACGCTCCACCAGCGGCGTCGCGGTTTCGGCATCGATCGGTGTCACGCCACCGGCCACACGTGCCGCCACGGCGGTACTGCTATCAGGATAGCGCGGCGACGCCGACCTCGGGCGTCTGGCGGCACGCAATCCCTTGCGCAGTTGAGCGGCGCTCTCCTCGGCAGGCGTGGTCACGGCACCCAGACCATCGATCAGGACCAGTCGCTCGATGCGCTCCGGCAGCGCCGCCGCGGTGAGACAGGCCACTCCCGCCCCCATGGAGTGCGCCAGCACGCTCACGCGCTCGAGGTCCAGCTCGTCGGCAGCATCCAGCAGGTCGTGGCAGTAGTCCCACAGGGCGTAGTCGCCCGCGCCATGCTGCGAGTGGCCGTGGCCGGAGAAGTCCAGCGCCACGATGCGCACGCCGAGCCTTGCGCACAGCAGCGGCGCCAGGCGGGAGAAGCTCGCGGCATTGTCCAGCCAGCCGTGCAGTGCCAGCCAGGTGGGGGCGCTCGGCTCGCCCCAGGCGAGTGCCGCCAGGCGACCGCCGGCCAGGGTCAGGGGTTGCGCCTCGCTCATGCCTCGCCCTCCAGCAGTCGGTCGAGCATCGCCAGCAGCGCCTGCCGCGTCTCCTCGGGGTGCTCCATGGGGAACATGTGGGTACCCGGCACCGGCGCCAGCGGAATGCCGTGGGCAGCCAACCGGCGGCGGCGCCTGGGCGTGATCAGATCGGAGTCGCTGCCGACCAGCACGCCGAAAGGAATCCTGAGCCGGCGCGGCAAACGCGTCAGGTGATCGGGTAGATTGCGGAAGATCTCGGTCTCGATCGCCGGGTCGTAGATCAGTTCGGCGGCACCGTCGTCACGCAGCCGAGTGCCGCCTTCCACATAGTCGTACAGGGCTTCGGGGGTGAAACGGCGGAACAGACCGCGACGGCGCAAATGATTGGCCATTGCCTCACGGTCGGGCCAGGAGGCCCGGCGACCGTGACTCTTGCCCGCCGGGGTGACCCGGTCGACGAAGCCGAAGCGCTTGGCGACCTTCATGCTCCAGGCATCGAGCCCCAGCATCAGCGGCGGGTCGAGCATCACCACGCAGCGAAAGCGCTGCGGCGCATGCTCCGCCGCCATGGCCATCAGCACGCCGCCCATGGAGTGCCCCACGCCGATCACAGGATTCTCATCGTCGAGCACGTGCTCGAGCAGCTCGTCGCGCAGCGCCAGCCAGTTGGCACCGACCGGGTAGTCGGGATGATGGCCCAGGCGGTCGACGGGGTGAATGTCGAAACGCTCATGCAAGGGAGCCAGCAGGCTACGGTAGCTCATGCCGGGAAAACCGTTGGCGTGAGCGAAGACCAGGCGCGGTCGCGAAGCGGTGGAACGTTCAGTCATCAGGAGAATCCGGAGTCGGAGCTGGCCGGCAGTGGCGATAGCAGGCTAACGGGTTTACTCTATTCCGCCAAGTCGACCTCCGCTTCATACCGTTCGCCCTGTTCTGGAGTCCCGTCATGCCTCGCTCCCCTCGCCCCCCGCGCGATACTCGCACGCGCAACCGTGTGTTCTTCGTCACCGTGACCGTTGCCATCTTCGTCGGCCTGTGGCTCACACGCTGACATGGGCCTATACGAACTCTTTTTCGCCACCCTGGAGATCACCCTGCCGGTCTTCGCCATGGTCTTCATCGGCCTGGGCCTGAAGCGCCTGGGCTGGATCGATCAGGCCTTCATCTCCACTGCCTCGAGCCTGGTGTTCAAGGCCACCATGCCGACGCTGATCTTCCTCAGCATCATTCGCGCCGATCTGGATACCACGCTCAATCCCGCCATGCTGGCCTTCTTCGCCCTGGCCACGCTGGGCAGCTTCCTGCTCTCCTGGGGCTGGGCCATTCTGCGCGTGCCCTATGCCGACCGCGGCGTCTACGTGCAGGGCGCGTTTCGCGGCAACTGCGGCATCGTCGGCCTGGCGCTGGCGGCCGGCATGTACGGCGACTACGGACTTTCCGCCGGCGGCCTGCTGCTCGGCGTGGTGATCCTGACCTACAACGCCTTCTCGGTCATCGTGCTGGCCACCTATCAGGAAGGCAAGAGCGCCGACTGGCGCAGCATCGCCAGCCATATCGCCCGCAATCCGCTGATCCTTGCCGTGGTCGCCGCCATCCCGGTGGCGGCGCTGGAGCTGCGCCTGCCCGGCTGGGCGATGACCTCGGGACAGTACTTCGCCTCGCTGACGCTGCCACTGGCGCTGATCTGCATCGGCGCCACCCTGTCGCTGGGTTCGATCAGGGCCTCGGGCAGCCTGGCCATGGGCGCCAGTCTGATGAAGATGATCACCCTGCCCGTGATCGCGATTCTCGCTGCCTGGCTGGTCGGCTTCGAGGGGCGTGAACTGGGCGTACTGTTCCTGTTCTTCGCCAGCCCGACGGCAGCCGCGGCCTTCGTGATGACCAAGGCGATGGGAGGCAATGCGGCCCTCTCGGCCAACATCATCGCCCTGACCACGCTGATGGCCAGCGTGACCATCACTTTGGGGGTGTTCGCCCTGAAAGTCATCGGCTGGATATAGGGCTATGCCTTGGCCTCAGCAGATGTCGTGAGGTGCCATGAAGCGCAGCAGCCGGGCGCAGCCCGCCGCCCACACCTCGCTCTCCAGCTCGGCCACGGCAGCGGTGGGGAAAGCGAGGCCGCGGTCGGAGCCCCCCTCCACCAGTTGCCCGGTGAGCAGCCCGACCAGCGGCATGTGGCTGACCAGCACGATGGGCTGGCCATCGCTCATGTTCAGCAGCCACTCGCACACGGCGCCGGGCGAGTCGTCGGGAGTGATGATGGGGAGTTCCACGGTATCGATGCCAAGCGCCCCGGCGACGTGAGCCGCGGTCTGCCGGGCGCGCCGGTAGGGACTGCTGAAGAGCCGGGCGCCTTCCAGCGACTGCCGCGCGAGCCACTCGGCCATGTGCCCGGCCTCGGCGTGGCCGCGGGCGGTCAGTTCGCGCTCGTGGTCCGGCCGACCCGGACCGGCTTCGCCGTGGCGCATGACATAGAGGCGCGACGTCATGGCTTCTCCTCGCCCGCTTCGACGCGCCGGTGGGCCTGCTGCACGGCCTCCCGCGGCAGCACGAACTCCACGTCGCTGCTCTGCTCGCCGCGCATCAGCATGCGCGCCATCTCCCGCGCCGGCACGCCCTCGAACAGCACCTGATACAACCCCTCGGCCAGCGGCATGTAGACGCCGTCCTTGCGCGCCTTGTCGCGCACCAGACGTACCGTGTTGACCCCCTCGGCCACCTGTCCCAGCGCCTCGACCGCCTCGTCCAGGTTCTTGCCCTGGCCCAGGGCGTAGCCCACGCGATAGTTGCGCGAGAGCTGCGAGGAACAGGTCACGATCAGATCGCCCACCCCGGCAAGGCCCAGGAAGGTCATGGGGTTGGCCCCGAGGCTGACGGCGAAACGTCCCATCTCGGCCAGCGCCCGGGTCATCAGCATGCTGCGGGTGTTCTCGCCCATGCCCAGCGCCGCGGCCATGCCGGCAGCAATGGCATAGATGTTCTTCAATGAGCCGCCCAGCTCCACCCCATAGCGGTCGTTGCTGGCGTAGACGCGAAAGTAGTCGCAACTCAGCGCCTGCTGCACGCGGGTGCGGGTCAGTGCATCGTCGCTGGCCACCACGGTGGCAGTGAGCTGCTTCTGGGCGATCTCGGTAGCCAGATTGGGCCCGGAAATCACGCCGATGTGGGCAAAGCCGGTCTCCTCCTCGAGGATCTGGCTCATCAGCTTGAAGCCTTCCTCCTGGATGCCCTTGGTGGTACTGACCAGGATCTGGTCGGCGTTGAGCCAGGGCCGCGCCTGGCGCACCACGTCGCGGAAGGCCTGGGAGGGAATCGCCACCAGCACCAGCTCGGCCCCTTCGAGCACGGCCTGCATGTCGCTCGAGGCGCGCACCGCCGGATTGATGGCGTAGTCCGGCAGGTAGCGTGAATTGCGATGCTCCCGATTGATCTGCTCCGCAAGCTGCGGATCCCGCAGCCATTGGCACACCCTGGCGCCGTTGTCGGCGGCGATGCTCGCCAGCGCGGTACCGAAGCTGCCGCCCCCCAGAACTGCTACCCGCATGGGTTCGTCTGCCATGTCTGCCCCGCGAAATCGGTCGATGGAACGGATGAAATTGCCCTGAGTGTAACGAAGAATGCCCCCTTTCGGGGGCATTCACACCAACGTTCGGTGCGGGACGACGCTCCCGCGACCGGTTCAGTCGATCAGCGACAGCAGGGAGTCGATGCTCTCCCGGGCGTCACCGTAGAACATCCGCGTGTTCTCCTTGTAGAACAGCGGGTTCTCGATGCCGGAGTAGCCGGTACCCTGGCCCCGCTTGCAGACGAACACCACGCTGGACTTCCACACCTCGAGTACCGGCATGCCGGCGATCGGGCTGTTGGGGTCGTCCTGCGCCGCCGGGTTGACGATATCGTTGGAGCCGATGACGATGGTTACGTCGGTCTTGGGGAAGTCGTCGTTGATCTCGTCCATCTCCAGCACGATGTCGTAGGGCACCTTGGCTTCGGCCAGCAGCACGTTCATGTGCCCCGGCAGGCGCCCGGCCACCGGGTGGATGGCGAAACGCACCTCCTTGCCGGCTGAGCGCAGCTTGCGCACCAGTTCGCTCACAGCGTTCTGAGCCTGAGCCACGGCCATGCCGTAGCCCGGCACGATGACCACGCTGTCGGCGTTGTTGAGCGTGCTCGCCACACCGGCGGCGTCGATGGCCACCTGCTCGCCCTCGACCTCGGCCGCCGGCCCCTGGGTACCGCCGAAGCCGCCCAGAATGACGCTGACGAAGTTGCGGTTCATCGCCTTGCACATGATGTAGGAGAGAATCGCCCCCGAGGAGCCCACCAGCGCGCCGGTAACGATCAGCAGGTCGTTGGAGAGCGTGAAGCCGATCGCCGCCGCCGCCCAGCCGGAGTAGCTGTTGAGCATCGACACCACCACCGGCATGTCGGCGCCGCCGATGCCCATGATCAGGTGCCAGCCGATGAAGAACGACAGCGCCGCGAGCAGCAGCAGCGTCCAGAAACCGGCGCCGTTGAGATAGAGCACCGCCAGCAGCAGACAGAGCGCCGCGGCCCCGGCGTTGAGCAGATGGCCGCCGGGCAGCTTCTGCGGCTTGCCGTCCACCTTGCCGGCCAGCTTGCCGAAGGCTATCACCGAGCCGGTGAAGGTCACCGCGCCGATGAAGATGGCGAACACCACCTCCAGTTGCAGGAAGGTGAGTTCGTCCGGTGCCTTGGTCGCCACCAGGGCGGCGAAGGCGGAGAACTCCTGATGACCGGCATCCAGCGCCTGGGCGGCCAGCACCCGGCGCCGCTCGAGATCGGCGTTCCAGGCCACGAATACCGCAGCGAGGCCGACGAAGCTGTGCAGCGCCGCCACCAGCTGCGGCATCTCGGTCATGGCCACACTCTTGGCCACCTTCCAGCCGATCACCGAACCGATCGCGATCATCGGGATCATCAGCCAGTAGTTGCCGATGCCCGGGCCGAAGGCGGTGAACAGCACCGCCACCGCCATGCCGACGATGCCGTACCATACCGCCCGCTTGGCCTTCTCCTGATTGCTCAACCCGCCCAGGGAGAGCACGAAGAGCACACTTGCCGCTATCGCCGCGGCGGAAACAAAACCTTGTCCTAACATGTTCGTCACTCCGCCGCTCAGGATTTCTGGAACATGGCCAGCATCCGGCGTGTCACCAGGAAGCCGCCCACGATGTTGATGGTGGCGATCAATACCGAGATCGCCGCCAGAAGCACCACGATCCAGTTACCCGAGCCGATCTGCAGCACGGCACCGAGCACGATGATGCCGGAGATGGCATTGGTCACCGCCATCAGCGGCGTATGCAGCGAGTGGCTGACGTTCCAGATCACCTGGAAACCGACGAAGCAGGCCAGCACGAAGACGATGAAGTGCTGCATGAACGAGGCCGGGGCGATCTGCCCGAGCAGCAGCATCAGCGCTCCACCGATGCCCAGCAGCGTGACCTGACGCTTGGTCTGCTCCTTGAAAGTGGCAAGCTCTGCCGCGCGCTTCTCCTCGGGCGTCAGCTCCTTGGCCTTCTCCTTGGGCTTGGCCGCGGCAATGGCCTTCACCTTGGGCGGCGGCGGCGGGAAGGTGATCTCGCCCTGGTGCGTCACGGTGGCACCGCGAATCACGTCGTCTTCCATGTCATGCACGATCGCGCCGTCCTTCTCCGGCGTCAGATCGGTGAGCATGTGACGAATGTTGGTGGCGTAGAGCAGCGACGATTGGGTCGCCATGCGCGACGGGAAGTCGGTGTAACCGACGACGGTCACCCCGTTGTCGGTGACCACCTTCTCGTTCGGCACGGTGAGATCGCAGTTGCCGCCCTTCTCGGCGGCCAGGTCGACGATCACCGAGCCCGGCTTCATCGCCTTGACCATGTCCTCGAGCCACAGCTTGGGCGCCGGACGCCCCGGGATCAGCGCGGTGGTGATGACGATGTCGACCTCGGGGGCCTGCTCGCGGAACAGCGCCAGTTGCTTCTCGCGGAACTCGGGGCTCGAGGGCGCGGCGTAGCCGCCGGTTCCGGAGCCGTCCTGGGCCTCCTCGAAGTCGAGGAACAGGAACTCGGCGCCCATGGACTCGATCTGCTCGGCCACCTCGGGACGCACGTCGAAGGCGCGCACCACGGCACCCAGGCTGGTCGCCGTGCCGATGGCGGCAAGGCCGGCCACACCGGCGCCGATGACCAGCACCTTGGCCGGCGGCACCTTGCCCGCCGCCGTCACCTGGCCGGTGAAGAAGCGTCCGAAGTTGTTGCCCGCCTCGATCACCGCCCGGTAGCCGGCGATATTGGCCATGGAGGAGAGCGCGTCCATCTTCTGGGCGCGGGAGATCCGCGGCACCATGTCCATGGCGATGACGGTGGCGCCCTTGGCGCGACAACGCTCCAGCAGCGCCTCGTTCTGGGCCGGCCAGAAGAAGCTGATCAGGGTCTGGCCCTCGCGCAGCAGCTCGGCTTCCGCCTCGCTCGGCTCGCGCACCTTGATCACGATCTCGGCGTCGCGCCACAGCGCTTCGGCACTCTCCGCCACGCTCACGCCGACGGCCCGATAGGCCTCGTCGTCGAAGCCGGCGGCAACGCCGGCCCCGGTTTCTATCAAACACTCGTGTCCAAGCTTCTGTATGAGCTGTGCACTGTCAGGGGTGAGCGCGACGCGCGCTTCTCCCGTGGCGAGCTCCTTGGGTGCACCAATCTTCACGTTGGATCTCCCTTTATGGTTATTGAACTTTCTGGTTAGGCAATCCGACTATTCATACCTGACCTTACTGCGATGCACAACAGCAGCGCAGCCCTTCCCCCCCTGCTCGCGGGCAATACTATCCAGCTGAAATTGCGAAAAAAAAGCTTGTTGACGTTGACGTCAAGAGAGGGCGAGAAGACGCGAATAGATACGAAAAGGCCGCCCGAAAGCGGCCGAAAGTGCTATGTCGTCAACCTTACGTCAGGCGGTCAACAGCGCATTGAGGCGACGTACGTAGGCCGCCGGATCGTCGAGGTGGCCGCCTTCGGCAATGATCGCCTGGTCGAGCAGCACCCGTGCCAGATCGTCGAAGCGCTCGCCCTCGGCGGCCTCGAGCCGCTCCACCAGGGCATGGCTCGGGTTGAGTTCGAGGATCGGCTTGACCTCGGGCATCTTCTGGCCGGCGGCCTCCATGATGCGGCGCATCTGGTAGCCCATCTCGTGCTCCGGCAGCACCACGCAGGCCGGCGAGTCGGTCAGCCGGTGGGTCACCTTGACCTCCTGCACGGCGTCGCCCAGCGCCTCCTTGACCCGCATGACCAGCGCTTCCTTGGCCTTGGCGGTCTCCTCCTGAGCTTTCTTCTCCTCCTCGCCCTCGATCTCGCCGAGGTCGAGCTCGCCCTTGGCCACGTCGACGAAGCGCTTGCCTTCGAACTCGTGCAGGTGGCTCATCAGCCACTCGTCGATGCGATCATGCAGCAGCAGCACCTCGATGCCCTTCTTGCGGAAGATCTCCAGGTGCGGGCTCGATTTCGCCGCGTTGAAGCCGTCGGCGACGATGTAGTAGATCTTCTCCTGCCCTTCCTTCATGCGCGCGACGTAGTCGGCCAGTGACTGGTCCTGGGTGGCGCTGTCGGTGTGAGTGCTGGAGAAGCGCAACAGGGCGGCGATCTTCTCGCGGTTGGCGAAGTCCTCCGCCGGACCCTCCTTGAGCACGCTGCCGAAGACGTTCCAGAAGGTCTGGTAGGCCTCCTTGTCCTTGGCCAGCTTCTTGAGCATGTCCAGCGCCCGCTTGGTCAGCGCGCTCTTGATCTTCTCGACCTTGGGGTCCTGCTGCAGCAGTTCGCGGGAGACGTTGAGCGACAGCTCACGGGTATCGAGCACGCCCTTGACGAAGCGCAGGTAGAGCGGCAGGAACTGATCGGCGTCGTCCATGATGAAGACGCGCTGGACGTAGAGCTTGACGCCGCGGGAGCCGTCGCGCTCATAGAGGTCGAAGGGCGCCCGACCCGGCACGTAAAGCAGGCTGGTGTACTCCAGCTTGCCCTCGACCTTGTTGTGGCTCCAGGTCAGCGGATCGGCGAAGTCATGGGCCACGTGCTTGTAGAAGGCCTTGTACTCGTCGTCGGAGATCTCGCCCTTGGGTCGCACCCACAGTGCGGTGGCTTCGTTGACGGTCTCCCAGGTGGTAACCTCGCTGCCCTCGATCTCCTTGCCCTCGTCGTCGCGGGCGGTCTCGACCTTGGGCATGCGCACCGGCACCTCGATGTGGTCGGAGTACTTGCGTACCAGGCTCCTGAGGCGGAAGTCGTCGGCGAACTCCTTGGCGTCCTTCTTCAGGTGCAGGACGATCTCGGTACCGTGTACCTCGCGCTCGAGATCGGCCACGGTGAACTCGCCCTCGCCCCTGGAGCGCCACTCGACGCCCTCGGCCTTGTCGCTGCCCGCCTTGCGGGTGCGTACCGTGACCTCGTCGGCGACGATGAAGCTGGAGTAGAAACCGACGCCGAACTGACCGATCAGGCGGGCATCCTTCTGCTGCTCGCCGGAGAGCTGCTTGAGGAACTCGGCGGTGCCGCTGCGGGCGATGGTGCCGAGGTTCTTGATCACCTCGTCACGGTTCATGCCGATACCGTTGTCGCGCACGGTCACGGTGCGAGCCTTCTCGTCATGCTCGATCTCGATGCGCAGCTCGCTGTCGCCCTCGTACAGGGCATCGTTGTCCAGCGCCGCGTAGCGCAGCTTGTCGCAGGCGTCGGCGGCATTGGAAATCAGCTCGCGCAGGAAGATCTCCCGGTTGGAGTACAGGGAGTGGATCATCAGGTGCAGCAGCTGCTTCACCTCGGTCTGGAAGCCGAGGGTTTCCTCGTGAGCGGTCGTGGACATGGATCGGTTACCTCATCGCTTGAACCCGCGGCGGCGCGTGACACGCCGCCGTTTCAGAACTGTTCAGCGATATGGGGTCCACATCCCGCTTTTCAAGCGTCGCTCGCTTCCGGCACGCCCAGCACCAGGTGCAGGCGTGCGGTGGCCACCGGCTGCTGCTCCGCTTCCTGCCAGGCCGTGACCTGAACGTTGGCCAGACGACGCCCCTCGCGCAGCAGTTGGCACCTGGCGTGGGTGGTCACCACCCGGGCGGTGCGCAGGTAGTCGATGGAGAAGTCGACGACACGGGGCAGGCGCGGCTCGCGAGCCGAGAGCATCAGATCGAGGGTGCCTGCGGTTTCCATGAAGGCAGCCACCACGCCGCCGTGCAGCGCCGGCAGCAGTACGTTGCCGATGTTGTGCTCACGCGGTTCGAGATGGAAGATCAGGCCGTCGCCGGCAGCGTCCGGCGTTGCCGAGACGCCGATGTAACGGGCATAGGGCAGCCGCTCGAGCCAGGCGGCAACGTCCCCTTCGGCGCGCGTCCTGGCCAGCCAGGCCACGTCGTGGAATCCTTCAGGCATGGTCATCCTCCCCGAACAGCGCCTCGGCGAAACCCGGCGGCGTGTTGCGCGGCCCGAGCCGTACGAAGTTGCCGATGCCGCGGGCAATGGGCCGCTGCGGGTCCTGCCACAGCGTCCCTTCGGTGAAGACCATGGCGCCGGTCACGCGCAGCACGCGAGCCTCGGCCATGATCGGCTGGCCGGCCAGGGCCGGGCGATAGTGATCGACCCGCAGATCGAGCGTGGGACAGACCTCCGGCGACGGCAGCCCGCACAGCACCGCCGAGCCGCATACGGTGTCGAGCAGCATGGTCAGCACACCGCCGTGCACCAATCCGCGTTCGGTGTCGCCCAGCAGCTCGTCGCGCCAGGGCAGGCGCATGTGCACCCTGGGCGGTGCGACTTCCACCACCTCGAGGCCCAGCTCGCGGGTATGCGGTATGACGTTGACGAAGCGGGACAGGCCGGCTCGCCATCGTTCGGGACTTCGGCCTGTCGCCCCAGCCCCTACATGCAACTCGTCAGATATACTCACCCTTCCCCCAACAAGCGTTTGATCCAGTCTCGCAGACTAGACGCCGCCCGTCGGTGAGACAAGAGTTCCGATGATGGAACGTGAGTCGTGCTGAACGAGAAAGCGACCTCACGGTCTACTCAAAACGGCTCCAATGGGCCAGGATACAGAGGTTCGTCACCGCCCTTCCGGAGGCCGTTCAACATGCGCCATTTTTTCCCTTTGTACCGCGCGGCCGCCCTGCTCACCGCGGCGGCCTTGAGCTTTTCCGTCACCGCGCATGCCCAGCCCAGCGACAGTGCCCTGCGCAGCGCTCTCGAAGCCGCGCGCAGCCAGCAGTGGGAGCGCATCGATCAGGCCGCCATCAGCGGTCATGTGCTGGAAGGCTATGTGGAGTATCACCGCCTGCGTAACCGCCTGCCCCAGGCCGAGCCTGGCCAGATCCTCGATTTCATCGAGCGCCATCAGGACTCGCCCCTCAGCGACTGGATGCGCGGCCAGGCGATCGCTCGCTATGGCGCCGCCGGACGCTTCGGCAGCCTGCTCGCCGTGGCCGACGGCGAGCCCAGCGGCACCGAGCGGCAGTGTTACTACTACACGGCGCTGCTCGGCAGCGACCCCCAGGCCGCCGCCGAGGGTGGCCGCCAGCTATGGCACGTGGGGAGCTCCCAGCCATCGGCCTGCGATACCTTGTTCGACCGTCTGCGCGCCAGCGGCGACATCAGCGAGTTCGATATCTGGGAGCGCAAGATGCTGGCCTGGGAACAGGGAGAAACCGGCCTTGTCAGCTACCTGGGTCGCCTGCTGGGCAGCCGCTGGCAGGACGGCATCGACGCCGTGGAGCGCCTGCAGCGCAGCTACGCCGACGTCACCCGCGTTCCCTCGTGCATCGGCCCCGAGTGCCGTGGCAGCGGCCCGCTGTTCGTCTCGGCCATGCACGGCTTCATCCGTGCCGATACCGAAGCCGCCTACGAGGCGTGGCGCAAGATCGCCCCGCACCTGCCGATCGAGGAGCGCCATCGCCACGCCATCGAGGAGGACCTGGCCTTCTATTCGCTGGTACGCGGCATCGATCACAACATGCACTGGGTCGACGAGGCCCTACCGCGCATCGCCACCACGCGGGTGCTGGAGCTGCGCATTCGCCACGCCCTGGCCAACCGCGACTGGGCCGGTGTTCTCGATTGGGTGGAGATGATGCCCGAGGACAGCCGTGACAACAGCCGCTGGCAGTACTGGAAGGCACGCGCCCATGAGCAACTGGGCGACAGCGAGCGTGCCGAAGTGGCCTATGCGCAGGCCGCCCAGGGGCGCAACTTCTTCGGCTTCGCCGCCGCAGATCGCATCGGACGCCCCTACTCGCTCAACCTGGAGCGCAACAACTTCGACGAGAGCTACCGCAATGAGGTGGCCCGCTGGCCGGCGGTACAGCGCACCGAAGCCCTGCTGCGCATCGGTGAGGATGGGCTAGCCAACAGCGAATGGCTGCATGCGGTGGCCACCGCCTCGCCGCGCGAGGCCAGAGCGCTGGCCGACTATGCCCAACGCCGCGGCTGGCATGCACGGCTGGTGCAGACCACCATTACCGCTCAGCTGTGGGACGCGCTCGACTGGCGTTTCCCCGAAGCCTATCGCGAGCATTTCCTCTACTGGGGACGGCAGACCGGAGTGGACCCCTTCCTGCTGATGGGCATCGCCCGGCGTGAGAGCGCCTACAATCCGGTGGCGCTGTCACCGGCCGGCGCCCGCGGGCTGATGCAGATCATGCCGGGCACCGCCACCCAGCTCAGCCGGCAGCTCGGCATCAGCGACCCGGGACCCTATGGCGTCCTCGACCCCGAGCTCAACATCCGCCTGGGCAGCACCTACATTCGCGACATGACCAACCGCTACCGTGGCAACCGCCTGGCCGCCGCCGCGGCCTACAACGCCGGCCCCGGCCGCGTGGACCGCTGGCTGCGCGATGCGCCGGAAGAGTTCGATCTGTTCGTCGAAGCGATTCCCTTCCGCGAGACCCGCGACTACGTGCAGGCGGTACTCTCCTACCGGGTGATCTTCGAGAGCCTGGCCAACGGTGGCAGCAGCGAGGGCGTGGCGATGCTCAGCCAGGCAGAGAAGACAGTGCGCTACGACGCCTCCCTGCTGGCACGCAACTGAGCCGTCACGCCAATCTGCACGGGGTCAGGCTGGCTGCCGTTCCAGCGCCAGCCTGACCCCGAACAGGATGAGCACCGCGCCCGTGGCCCCGTTGAGCGCCCGCGCAAAGAGACGGCTGCCCAGCCAGCGGCCCGCACTACCGACCATGAAGACGATGGCGATCTGCCAGACGTTGGCAATCACGAAATGCACTCCGGCCAACCACAGCGACTTGAGCAGCGCCGGATCGGTGGGGGCAATGAACTGAGGCAGGAAGGCCATGTAGAAGACCACGGTCTTGGGGTTGAGCACGTTGGAGAGCAGCCCCTCGCGCAGCGGGCGCCACAGCGGCACGGCCTGGCGCTCGCCCTGCACGGCCCCCAGCGGTAGTCCGTTGCCGCACCGCGCCGCCAGCAGGCCGTTGATGCCCAGCCAGATCAGGTACGCCGCGCCGGCCATCTTCAGGGCGCTGAACGCCCAGGCCGATTGCAGCAGGATCAGCGAGATGCCCAGCGCCGAGATGGTGGCATGCACGAACAGGCCGCAGCAGATGGCGAGGCTGGTGAGCACGCCATCGCGGATGCCGCCACGGGCGGTATTGCGTATCACCAGCAGGGTGTCCACCCCCGGGCTCATCGACAGCAGCGTGATGGCGATGAGAAAGGGCCAGAACTGGGCATCCACCATATAAGGACTCCGTTAAATATGCCCATGCAAGGCAATAGATTCTCTGGACGCTAGGATCTTTTCTATCTACAGTGGATTGAGCGGGCGGCCAGCCTGGGGCGAGCGACTCACTGCAAACAGCGCCTTCTCCAGGGGCTTCCGCTGCGTAGGCTTGAAAGTGGAAAGACGTGACGCTGTAAGGCGAGCCAAGCATGGCGAGTCATGGTACACCCGAAGCGCACTTTTTTCTCTTGCCACGCACTTCGGGCCCCGGTATTCCGAGTGCCCAGTACGATCAATCAGTAAGCAAGGAAAATCGACAATGGCAACTGGCACTGTCAAGTGGTTCAACGATACCAAGGGCTACGGCTTCATCTCTCCGGACGACGGCGGCGATGACCTGTTCGCACACTTCTCCGAAATTCAGGCTGAAGGCTTCAAGACCCTGCAGGACGGTCAGAAGGTGACCTTCGAAGTGACCCAGGGCAAGAAGGGCCTTCAGGCCTCCAACATCCGGGTTGCCAACTGAGGTACGTCCTCGGCTGGACCTGATGTCTGCCTGACGAAAGGCCCACTCGTGTGAGTGGGCCTTTTTCATGTTGCTAGCCGGATCCCGGCTGCTCACTCCTCGATCTCGAAGCGCGGCGCTTCGCTTTCCGGTTCACGCCGCTCGGCTTCCTCGAACTGCGCTTCCAGCTGACGCTGCGCTTCTTCGAAGCGGCGCTCGGTCTCTTCGAGCCAGGCGTCGATGTCGGACTGCGTCACCTCCCCGGTGCGCTCCGCCTCGCGGTCGATTTCGGTCGTCGTGTCGCGCTCGTCCCCGCCTATCGGTTCGAGCCGGGTGCTGAAATCGTCGTCGCTCTCCATGGGTTCCAGGGCCGGGGGACTCTGCTCCACCTCCTCGAACTGCTGGTCGATCTGGCGCTGGGCCTCCTCGAAGCGACGCTCGGTGTCCTCGATGATGGCATCGATGTCGGAGCGGGTCGGCTCACCGGGCAGTGCACCGCCCTCTTCTAGCGTGTCGACCGGGGACTCCCCCAGTGTCTCGGCGTCGGCCTCGATCTCGCCGTTGGCTTCCAGCTCGGCGGCATCCTCTTCCGGGATGGCCGGTAACGACTCGTCCTCGGTCGGCACCTCCTCCTCGGCCGCCGGCGGCGGCGTCTCAGGCTCGTCCTCCGTCACCTCGATGTCGGGCTCGGCCTCGGTGACCGGCTCTTCGGGCTGGGGTGTCGCGTCAGCCTCTTCGCCATTGTCGCCGCAGCCCGCCAGCCCAAGGGCAAGCGTCAATGCCACGGCGGCAGGAATCCAGGGTGTCTTGGCCATCGGCGTTCTCCCATCCATATGAGACCAGCAAAAGGCCCCTATTCCAGCAGAGCCCGACAGCTGCTGCAAGCCGCCGGGTCTTGCCCTCCTGGGCATTGGACAACGACAGCGAGAAACGATCCCTCATCCGCCTCAATTCAGGGTCAATGGCAACGGGCACTCCAGCGCCCAGGCTACGGCCCGCAGCAGCTCGGCTTCCTCCGGCGCCACCTGGCCGTCGTGCATCACGCAATCGAGCATGGCATCGAGCAGCCGGGCTCGCTCGACGTCGGTCAACTGCCGACAGCGCGCCAGGGCGGCGTCGAGCGCCTGCGGCGACGCCGGCTCAGGCCGCAGCGTCAGGGCCATGTCCAATCGCCCGAGCGCCCTGTCGAAGGCCGCCCTCGCCCGTTCCTGGTCATCGCTGCCCGCCCGGGCCAGGCTCGACAGCAGCAGCTCCACGGCATCCCCGACCTGCGCCAGCGACAGTCGGCGGCCACGTGACGACGTCACCCCCTGGCTGCCCATCGTCACCAGCCGGTGCAACGCCCACTGCAGGGCGCCGGGGCGATGCTCGGCGGCCATCAGGCGCTCGAGGCATTCGTGGAGTCGTGCATACTGCGCCACCGACAGCTGGCGCAGCATGGGCAGGCAGAGTTCGATCAGCGCCAGCCGCTGACCCGGCCGCACGCTGCGCAGCGACTGGTCGAGGCGGTCCAGCTCCGCCAGCACCTCCGGCATGGCGGCATCTACCAGTGCCTCGCGCTGTCGGGCCCGGCTCTCGGGATCCGCCCCCATCAGAATGCCGTAGATGACGGCGCGTGCCGCATAGGGCTCGTGAACGGCCTGGAGCAGGCGAGGATCGATCTCGGCCAGGGTCCCGCGGGCGCCCTGCAGATCGGTGTCGCGCGGCTCGCCGACCCGCTGTGACAGCTCCCCGCCGGAGGCCAGGAAGGCGCTACTACCGGTAGCCGTCGCCGCTGTCGCCTCAGGCTCTTGCTGGGCAACCCCGGGCGACGCCTGCCGTGGCTCGGGCAACTTGCCATCCCATTCGGGCTCGAGGCGGCGGATGCGCGTCACCAGCGGCGGATGCGTGGCGGTCAAGCCGCGCAAGCCGGACACGCCGCGACTGAAGTAGAGGTGACTGAACTCCTCGGCTTGCGACGCCCGCAGCTCGGAGCCCTGTGCATGCGCTGCCACACGCTTCAGGGCGTCGGCCATACCGGCCGGATTACGGGTGTACTGCACGGCGCTGGCATCGGCAAGGAACTCACGTTGGCGGCTCACCGCGGCCTTGATCAGGTTGCCGCACAGCGTGCCGATGAAGCCCACCAGCATCAGCGCCAGGCCGGCCCCCAACAGCACGATCTGAGCATTGTTCTGGCGCGAGCCGCGCACCATGCGCCGAGTGGCCGTGCCACGCAGCAACATGCGCCCGACCAGACCGATCACCAGGATGCCGTAGAGCAGCGCGATCAGGCGCATGTTGAGGCGCATGTCGCCATGCAGCACGTGGCTGAACTCATGCGCCACGACACCCTGCAGTTCGTCCCGCGAGAGGCTCTCGATGGCCCCGCGGGTGACGCCGATGGCGGCATCCTGCGGCGTGTGCCCGGCGGCGAAGGCATTGATGCCCGACTCTTCGAGGACGTAGACCAGCGGCACCGGCAGGCCCGAGGCGATGGCCATCTCCTCCACCACGTTGAGCAGCCGGCGCTCGTCGGGATCGCGGGTGTCGGCGTTGATCGGCCTACCGCCAAGCGCCTCGGCCACCGCCGCGCCCCCTGCGCGCAGCTGCAGGTGACGCGCCAGACTGCCCGCCACCACCACCGCCAGGACCCCAAGCGTCACGCCACCGAGCAGCAGCGGATCGAACGCCAGGCCCAGCGGATCGGCTCCCGGCTGGCCGCCCTCGAGCAGGGCCACTGCCAGGGTCACCACCAGCACCGTGGCCACCACCATGCCCACCACCGCCACCAGCAGCAGAACCACCAGCCACAGGGTCAAGCGGCGAGCCTGCGCCTGGGCGCCGAAGAAATCCATCGCGGCGTACCGTCAGAAGCTGACGCGAGGCGCCGCCTGAATCTCGGCGCTGTCGTCGAACTCCAGCAGCGCCGCATCCTCGCGGTGCCCCAGCGGACCGGCCAGCAGCACCGGCGGGAAACTCTGCTTGTAGGTGTTGTACTGCATGACCGCATCGTTGAAGGCCTGGCGGGCAAAGGCCACGCGATTCTCGGTGCTGGTCAGGGTCTCGGAGAGCTGGCGCATGTTCTCCGACGCCTTCAGGTCCGGGTAGGCCTCCATCACCACGTTGAGCCGCCCCAGGGCGGCGCCCAGGGCTCCTTCGGCACCGGCTAGCTCGGCCATGGCGCCGGGCTCGCCCGGCCTGGCCGCTGCCGACTTCAGTCCGGCAAGCGCGGCATTGCGCGCCTCGGTCACGGCGGTCAGCGTATCGCGTTCGTGCGCCATATAGGCCTTGGCGGTCTCGACCAGGTTGGGAATCAGGTCGTAGCGTCGCTTGAGCTGTACCTCGATCTGGGCGAAGGCGTTCTGATAGCGATTCTTCAGCGAGACCAGGCGGTTGTAGATACTGGCCCCGTAGATCACCAGCAGCGCCAGCACCACCAGAGTGACGATCACTGTCATGTTCATTTGCGTTCTCCTGTCCGCAGCCATCGACCCCGCCTTGATATGGATCAATCACGGAGCCTGCATTAGCGCCTGCTAACTGTCATGGGCCGATGGTATAGTGTGGCAGCCGCACGGGCCAACCGCCTGCTGCATCGCGCCACCAACGCTACTCGACACCATTGCCCAACCGATATTGCCAGGGAGTCGGTCTTGGTAGAGCAATTCAAGGATTTTCTGCACGCATTGGCCCATGCCCTGCGCAACCTGCTGCCGATCATCATCGTGGTGGTGGCATTCCAGGCGCTGCTGCTGCGCGAGTGGCCCGAGGGCGGCCTGGGCATGGCGGCAGGACTGCTGATCGTCGCCCTGGGCGTGGCCCTGTTCCTGCAAGGGCTGGAGCTGAGCATCTTCCCGGTAGGCAAGCGACTCGCCAACCAGTTCACCCGGCGCGGCTCGATGCCGCTGCTGATGCTGTTCGGCTTCGCCATCGGTTTTTCTGCCGTCATTGCCGAGCCGGCGCTGATCGCCGTGGCCGAGCAGGCCGCCCTCATCAGCGATGGCCGCATCGATGCCCTGACGCTGCGCCTGATCGTGGCCAGTTCGGTGGGCCTGGTGATGGCGCTGGGGGTGTTCCGGGTGATCCTCGGCCATCCGCTGCACTGGTACATGATCGTCGGCTACGTGGTGGTGGTGCTGGTCACCTTCTTCGCTCCCGAGGAGATCGTCGGCCTGGCCTACGACTCCGGCGGCGTGACCACCAACATCGTCACCGTACCGCTGATCGCCGCGCTGGGCATCGGTCTGGCCGCCTCGATTCGCGGTCGCAACCCGCTGGTCGACGGCTTCGGCCTGGTGGCGCTAGCGGTCATGGTGCCGATGATCAGCGTGCAGCTCTACGGGATCCTGGTCTACGCCGACCCGGGCACCCTGGCCGGCAGCGCCGAGATGCTGCACGCCGAAGCCGACGTCGCCCCACCCGCCGGCTGGGTGACGATGATCCTCGACCTGTTCGGCATGCTGCGCGACGTTCTGCCGATCATCCTGGTCATTCTGTTCTTCCAGTACGCCGTGCTGCGCCACCCCCTGGCCAGCCCGCTCAAGGTGGGCGTCGGCTTCGCCCTGGTGATCGTCGGGCTCTATGCCTTCGTGGTGGGTCTCAAGCTCGGCCTGTTCCCCATCGGCCAGAGCATGGCCGCCCAGTTGATCGGCTTCGATACCTGGCTGTGGGTCTACCTGTTCGCCTTCTGCATCGGCTTTGCCACCACCATGGCCGAACCGGCGCTGATCGCCGTGGGTCAGCAGGCCGAAGAAGCCGCCGCCGGCAAGATTCAGGGCAACGTCATTCGCATCCTGGTTGCCTTGGGCGTGGCGATCGGCATCACCATCGGCGTGCATCGCATCATCAGCGGCGATTCGATCCACTACTACATCATCGGCGGCTATGTGCTGGTGATCCTGCTCACCGCCCTGGCGCCCCGCTACATCGTGGCGCTGGCCTTCGACCTGGGTGGCGTTACAACGTCCGAGGTGACGGTGCCGCTGGTCACCGCTCTGGGGATCGGCCTGGCCAGTCAGATCGAGGGTCGAAACGTGTTGATCGACGGCTTTGGGCTGATCGCCTTCGCCTCGATCTTTCCTATCGTGACCGTCATGAGCTATGCCATCGTGATGGAGAGAGTGGCAAAGCCGGGAGGCAAGACGAGATGAAGTTTTCGCTGTTGGTCGCCATCGTGCCGGAAGACCTCGAACAGGAGTGCATCGACGCCGCCACCGAGGCCGGCGCGGTGGGCATGACGCTGATGACCGGACGCGGCATCGGCGGCGAACGCAAGAAGACCTTCTTCGGCCTGACCTACGAAGGCAGTCAGAGCATCATGCTGCTGACCCTCGAGAAGGGACTGTCGCTGAAGGTGCTCAAGGCCATCCGCCAGGTGCTCAACCCCACCGGCGAGGATTCCCGCGGCCTGGTCATGACGTTACCGGTGGAACACCTGGGAGGTATCGACATGGCACAGGTCAAACGCTTCGAAGAGCGGCTCAGGCAAGACGTTTGAGCGCGAGATTGACGGAGAGAACGAGATGCTGGTCAAGGACATCATGAACCGCGACGTGGTGACGGTATCCCCCTTCGCCACCCTGCGCGATGCGCTGAGCCTGATGAAGCGCCACAATCTAAAGAGTCTGGTGGTGGAGCAGCAGGATCCCCACGATGCCTGGGGGCTGATCACCTATACCAATATCCTCAAGACCATCGTCGCCGAGAACGGCGACATCGACCTGATCAACGTCTACGACGTCTGTGCCAAGCCGGCCATCGGCGTCGGCGAGTCGCTGGACGTGCGCCACGTCGCAAGCCTGATGACCGACAGTGTGGTCAAGCGGGTGCTGGTGCTGGACGACAACAAGTTGCTGGGCCTGGTCACGATGGATGATATCGTAGGCACCGTGCTCGACATGATCGAGTAAGCCGAACACGGATCTGCGCATGCAAGAGTTCTTCTCCTGGCTGGGCGAAACCCTGGGCGAGATCATTCGCTTCGTGGTCGACCTGCTGATCGTCTTCTTCTACAACCTGGGCGCCTCCGCCCGGGGCTTCTTCGACGGCCTGGCCAGCGCGCTGGGCATCCCCGCCACCCTGGTCAGCCTGGCGGTGCTGCTGCTCGGCCTGTGGCTGCTCTACCTGGCGCTACGCGCCCTGCTGCGCCGACGCATCGTCGCCACCCTGATCTGGGCGGTGCTGGGGGTTACGGTGCTGAGCTGGCTGATCTATTGATTGGGCGGAGGCTTTGCTGCTGCGCTTGATAACCCGTCGGATACCGAGCGCAGCAGGAAATTACTCAGGCAAGAGCCTTTTCGATCACCTCATAGACGTTGGGCGAGAGCTTCTCGGCGCGGATGCGTTCGAGTTCGCCCTTCATCAGTGCCTGGCGCGACTCGTCGAAGCGCTGCCAGCGCGTCAGCGGCGTGACCAGCCGCGCGGCAATCTCCGGGTTGAGCCGGTTGAGCTCGATCACCACGTCGCTCAGCAGCCGGTAGCCCTCCCCGTCGGCACGATGGAAGTTGATGCGGTTCTGGTTGGCGAAGGCGCCGACCAGAGCACGTACCTTGTTGGGGTTCTTCAGCGAGAAGGCGGGATGGGCCATCAGGTGCTTGACCCGATCGAGCGCATCCGGCTGAGGCCGGGTGACCTGAATGGTGAACCACTGATCCATCACCAGCGAGTCGTGAGCCCACTTCTCGCCAAAGGCGCGCAGTGCAGGAGTGGCCAGATCGTCACGACTGCTGTGGGTCAGCAGCGTCAGCGCATGGCGCACGTCGGTCATGTTGTGGTCGGCCTCGAACTGCCGCCGGGCAAGCTCAATGGCCTGTTCGTCCTCGATGGCCATGAGATAGGAGAGCGCCACGTTCTTCAGGCTGCGCCGGGCGATCTGCTCGGGCTCCGGCGCGTAGGGTGCATCGCTCACGTTCTCTTCAAAGACACGCATGAAGTCGTCGCGCAGGGTCGCTGCCAGCGACTGCTTGACGAAGGTGCGTGCCGCGTGGATCGCCTCGACGTCCACCAGCGGCTGCTGCTCGGCGATGTAGGCCTCGCTCGGTAGCGTCAGCATCTCGGCCAGCACCGCCTTGTCGTCGCCGCCGCGCTCGAGCAGGGCGCGTAAGGCCTCGACCACGCGCGGGTCCATGACCTTCTCCACGCCGTTGCGATGCGCGGCGATGAGATCGTCCAGCGCCAGCATCGCCAGGCGCTGCCCCGCGTCCCAGCGATTGAAGCCATCCGAGTCGTTGGCCAGCAGGAAGGCCAGGTCTTCGCGGCCGTAGGGGAAGCGCAGCTGCACCGGCGCCGAGAAGCCGCGCAGCAACGAGGGTATCGGGGCCTCGGAAACGTCGGTGAAGACGTAGGTCTGTTCCTCTTCGCGCAGGTGGATCACGCCATCGCTGCCCAGCGACTCGCCGTCAAGCGTCAAGGGCAGGTCGCGGCCGCTCTTGGTGCCCACCAGGCCCATGCGAATGGGAATGTGCAGCGGCTGCTTGTCGGGCTGGCCGGGGGTGGCCGGCGTGCGCTGACGCAGCGTCAGGCGATATTCGGCGTGGGCATAGTCGTACTCGCCGTAGGCATCGATCTCCGGGGTGCCGGCCTGGGAGTACCAGCGCATGAACTGGGAGAGATCCTGCCCCGAGGCTTCGGCCATGCACTCGACGAAGTCCTCGATGGTCACCGCCTGCCCGTCGAAGCGCTCGAAGTAGAGATCGCTGCCGCGGCGGAAGGCCTCCCAGCCCACCAGGTTGCACAGCATGCGCACCACCTCGGCGCCCTTCTCGTAGATGGTCAGGGTATAGAAATTGCCGATCTCGATGTAGTGATCGGGGCGCACCGGGTGCGCGGTGGGACCGGCATCCTCGGCGAACTGGGCGGTGCGGAAGAAGGCCACGTCCTCGATGCGCTTGACCGGCGCCGAATTGACGTCGGCGGAGAAGCACTGGTCGCGAAAGACAGTGAAGCCCTCCTTCAGCGAGAGCTGGAACCAGTCGCGGCAGGTAACGCGGTTGCCCGACCAGTTGTGGAAGTACTCGTGGGCGACGATGCCCTCGACCCGCTGGAACGTCGCATCGGTGGCGGTATGCGGATGGGTCAGCACCGCCGCCGAGTTGAAGATGTTGAGCCCCTTGTTCTCCATGGCGCCCATGTTGAAATCGTTGACCGCCACGATCATGAACAGGTCGAGATCGTATTCGCGTCCGTAGGTCTCCTCGTCCCACTGCATGGCGCGCTTGAGCGAGGCCATGGCGTGGTCGGTCTTGCCCAGGTTCTCCTCTTCGACCCAGATCTGCAGCGTGACCTCGCGCCCGCTCATGGTCGTGAAGCGATCCTCGACCTTCTCGAGGTCGCCGGCCACCAGCGCAAACAGGTAGCTGGGCTTGGGGAAGGGATCGTCCCAGGTGACGAAATGGCGCCCACCGGGCAGCTCGCCCCGCTCCACCGGGTTGCCGTTGGAGAGCAGCACCGGCAGGCTCGCCTTGTCGCCAATCACGGTAGTGGAGAAGGTGGCCATCACGTCCGGGCGATCCGGGTAGTAGGTGATGCGGCGAAAGCCCTCGGCCTCGCACTGGGTGCAGTACATGCCGTTGGAGAGATAGAGCCCTTCCAGCGCCGTGTTCTCCCTGGGCGCGATCTCCACTTCAGTGTCCAGGCGGAAGCGCTGGGGCGGACGGTGCAGGGTCAGCCCGCTCTCGCCGAGCGTGTACTCGTCGCCGGACAGGGGCTGGCCGTCGATGGCGATCGACTTCAGGATCAGTTGCTCACCGTCGAGCTCGAGGGGCGCATCGGCCTCGCGCTCCGGATTGCGCTCCAGTTGCAGGCTCGCCTTGACTCGGGTCGCCGCGGGATCGAGCTCGAAGGTCAACCCGACATGGGTCACACGGTAGGCGGGCGGCCGATAGTCATGGCGATACGTCGGCTTGGGTTCAGACATCGGGAAGACTCCTGTCCATGGTCGGCGCCCATTGTACGGTTGGCGGCTCCCCAACCTCAAAGGCGCATTGCGTCAGCGGCGCACGAAACGCGCCGAGTCGCCTGCCAGCCGAACGGGTTCGGGGCGCGTGGCGATCCACAGCCCCAGCAGGGTCAGACCGCTCACCAGCAGCACTTTCAGCCACACCACACTCAGGGTGAAGAGGAGCACCAGAATAGAGAAGGCCAGCATGGCGCCGGCAAGCCATTTGGCGTGACGAGGAATGGCGCGCTCGCCCTCCCAGGCCACCACGGTGGGACCGAAGCGCGGGTGCTCACGTATCCACCGAGCGAAGCTCGGTGAGCCGCGAGAGGCCGCCCATACCGCCAGCAGCATGAAACAGGTCGTCGGCATCAGCGGCACGAAGACACCGATGACGCCGAGCCCGAAGCTGACCCATGCCAGAGCGATATAGAGAGCGCGTCGAAGCGAATGCATGCAGGTAGCTCCAATTCGGCGTTGCCAGCTCTCCTCATTGAAGCGCATCTCGCCAGTGCGAGCCAATCGGCCATCCCTATGGACGCGTTAGAAAAAAGAAAGCCCGCCCGGAGGCGAGCTGACGGAGCCCATATTCGTTAGTGAATGGGAATTTCACGACGCTGCGACTTGACCTCGCCGCTGCGAGGTACGTGCACCTCGAGCACGCCATTGGCAAAGCTGGCCCTGATCTCTTCGGTGCGAGCGTCGGCGGGAAGATCCAGCACCCGGCGGAAGCTGCCATAGGAGCGCTCGATGCGCTGGAACTTGTCTTCCTTGGTGGTGCTTTCCTGGCGTTTCTCGCCTTCGATCACCAGACGATGGTCATCCAAGGTGAGTTTGACGTCCTTCTCTTCGACACCCGGCACCTCGACGCTGATCAGGTACTCGTCATCGCGCTCGGCAATGTCGAGCTGCGGCCGCAGCAGGCCGGGAATCTCGCCAAAGCGGCTCTCCAGGGAAGGCATGCCGAACTGACGCATGACGTCGTTCATCCAGCGGTCGAGCTCCTGGTGCATGCCGAGCAACGGCGAGAGCTCGCCGCGACGCGGCTCGACGGGCACCGGCGTGCCGGCATCGGCACTCTCGCTCTTGAACCAGTTCCAGGGAGAGAATTTCTGCAGGTTCATACGCCACCTCCTGTTCTTCCAAAACACGTGACGCAACGGGCAGGCCATTTGGCCCTGTGTCAGCAAGGGTAAAATTGGTGACGTCGGAGGAAATTTCAAGGGTGGGCGGCGGCTTGCTTGCCCCAGGTCAAGATTTGCCATCGACCGCTGACGGGCCGATGGCGCACTACCGCACCGCTCAATCGCGGAAATTGTCGAACTGAAGTGCCAGGTCTGGGCCTCCCTCGCCGCGCAGCATGGCAATCACATCCTGCAGATCGTCACGCTTCTTGCCGGTGACGCGTACCTTCTCACCCTGAATCTGGGCCTGGACCTTGAGCTTGCTGTCCTTGATGCGCTTGACGATGTCCTTGGCCTCCTTCTGCTCCAGCCCCTGCTTGAGCTTGACCTCCTGGCGGGCGCGCACGCCGGAAAGCTCGGGCTCCTGCACGTCCATGCAGCGCGCATCGATGCCACGGGCGATGAGACGGTTGCGCAAGACGTCGAGCATCTGCTTGAGCTGGAAATCGACTTCGGCTTCGAGCAGCACCGTGTCGCCGTTCAGCTCGAAGCTGGCCTTGACGCCTTTGAAGTCGAAGCGGCTCTGGATCTCGCGATTGGCCTGATCCACCGCGTTGCTGGCTTCGTGCTTGTCATATTCGGAAACGATATCGAAAGAAGGCATGGCTTTTCCCTGTTTGCCCGGTACGCCGAAAAGTCTACCAGCCTCGGCTGCCCCCTGCGCGTCTAGGAGGCTTCTTCAACCGGATCTTCTGCTGCGACGAGCGACTTGCCCATCTGCCAGCCGGCACAGCCGTCTTCGTAGTAATCGTCGAGCCATCGCTCCAGACGAAACCCCATGCGGCGATACAACCCCAGCGCGATACGGTTGTCGGCTCTCACCTCGAGCCCCAGTGCATCGGCCCCCTGAGCCACGGCCAGGCGCTCCAGCGCTTCGAGCAGGCGACGCCCCAAGCCGCTGCCACGCGCTTCCGGGTGGACACAGAAGGAGTAGAGCCGGGCTCGTCGGCTGCCGCGCCGGAACAGCAAGGTGCCGTAGCCCAGCAGTCGCCCATCCTCTGCCTCGGCAAGCAGGGTCTCGGCATGAGCGCGATTCAACAGGTGCCAAAGCTGCCGGCGGCTGAAGCGGTCGCCGCTGAAGGCCAGCTGTTCCAGGCGATAGAGTGCGTCCAGATCCTGAGGACGGGCCTGACGCAACGTAACGCTCATCGAACTCTCCGCAACGGGCCGCAACGGGCTGCAATCATCATATGTCGTAGGGACACGATAGTCGTCCCGACACTGCTGTTGGTGGATCGGGATCATGAAATCATTTCACCAGTCGACACGCTTGTCGACTGGAAGTTGCAGCGGCATGCTGGCCGCATTCGGCAGCGCTCTGCCATCGTTTTCAACCGAACGGAACTCACCATGTGCCCCTTGCGTATCGTCGTCGATCGACAGGAAGACTGGCAGCCCTACTACCCCTCCGAAGACCTGATCAGCGCTGACGACTTCCTTGCCCTGGACCGCCGTCACCGCAGTGCCGCCGACCAGGATCGCAGCACCCATGTGATCAATCTGTGCGGCGAACTCGACTACCTGGGTACCGGCTACTACGTCTCCCTGCTCGCCCAGGCCCGTGGGCAGCGGGTGCTGCCGAGCGTGGAGACCCTCAACGAGCTGTCGCGCAAGGCGCTGGTCGATCTGCAGCTGGATACGCTGGCCCCGCTGTTGGGCGAACTGGCACGCCAGGGCCGCCTCGCCGGCGACAGCGTGACGCTGCGGGTGCTGTTCGGCGAATGCCTCGAACCCGAGCTGGGCCGTCTCGCCCGCAAGCTCTTCGAGCGCCTGCCCTGTCCGCTGCTCGAGGCACGCCTGGTGCGGCGCCACGACCTGTGGCGCCTGGCCCGCCTCAAGCCGGTGGCGCTGCGCGATCTCAACGTCGACGAGCAGGACCTGTTCGCCTCGGCGCTGAACCGCCACTCGCGCAAGGTATGGCGCACCCCCAAGGCGCGCCGCCGCTACCGCTTCGACCTGGCCATCCTGGTCGATCCCAAGGAGGCCATGCCGCCCAGCAACACCAGTGCGCTCAAGGCCTTCATTCGCGCCGGACGCAAGCTGGGCATCGACGTATCGCTGATCACCCGGCGCGACGCCGGCCGACTGGCCGAATTCGACGGCCTCTTCATCCGCGAAACCACCGCGCTGGACCATCACACCTACCGCATGGCAAGGCTCGCCGAGCATGAGGGGCTGGTGGTGATCGACTCGCCGCGGGACATCCTGCGCTGTACCAACAAGGTCTACCTGCATGCGCTGCTCCGGGCACGGGGCGTCCCGGCACCGGAGGGGGTCCTGCTCAAGCGCCGCGACCGACGCCCGCTGGCCGAGCGCGTCGCCGGCATGAGCTTTCCCATGGTGCTGAAGATTCCCGACGGCTCCTTCTCCCGCGGCGTGGTCAAGGTCGAGTCGCTGGAGCAGCTCGAGCGCGAAACCAGACGGCTGTTCGACGACTCCGCGCTGCTGCTGCTGCAGGAGTGGCTGCCCACTGAGTACGACTGGCGTATCGGCGTGCTGGACGGCCAGGTGCTGTTCGCCAGCCGCTATTACATGGCCCGCGGTCATTGGCAGATCTATGACCACTCGGGAGCACGCGTGAAGAGCGGCGGTTTCACCACCCACGATCCGTCCGAGGTGCCATCGGCGGTCATCAAGGCGGCCTTGAAGGCCACGCGCCTGATCGGCAACGGGCTCTATGGCGTCGACATCAAGCAGGCGGGAGAGCGGGTCGTGGTCATCGAGGTCAACGACAACCCCAACGTGGATGCCGGTATCGAGGATGCCCTGCTCGGACGCCAGCTCTACGAGCGCATCATGAGCGTGTTCCTGACACGCATGGAAGCCCGGGTAACGGCAAGGTCGGCCAGCGAGTAAGGGCGTCGCTGCTCGGAAACACCCCTTCCTTACTCAACAAAACAAATTCTATCAATATATTACCCAGACACCTCCTATCCTTGTCGCTGTTAGGAGACAGATCAAGCCCTTGATCTGCAAGGCTCAGTGAACTTTGCGCCTGAGACGTCTCCTAATGGCGACACAACAGCACCATCACATCTGATAACAATTCTTTATCTTCACGCCAGCTTTCTGATTGGAAAGACTTTTTTCCAGTTGGCGTGGATGTTGCCTACCGTATGGCACGCTAACGAAGAAAACCCGGCCCTGTGCGCCGTTAGCGTCGGTGGATACCGGCGCAGGCGGCGTTGATTGGATGAACAGGGCATCACTGCAAGGAGCGATGACGATCATGAAAATCACCATCTTCGGATCAGGCTATGTGGGACTGGTCACCGGCGCCTGTCTGGCCGATGTCGGCCACCAGGTCATGTGCGTGGACGTCGACCAGGACAAGGTCGCACGGCTGAACGCCGGCGAAGTTCCCATCTACGAGCCCGGCCTGGAAGATCTGATCGGCAAGAACAAGGCTGCCGGCCGTATCGAGTTCACCACCGATGCCGCCAAGGCGGTCGAGTTCGGTCTGCTGCAGTTCATCGCCGTGGGCACCCCCTCCGACGAGGATGGCAGCGCCGACCTCAAGTACGTGCTGAAGGTCGCCGAAACCATCGGCCAGTACATGAACGACTACAAGATCGTCGTCGACAAGTCGACCGTGCCGGTCGGTACGGCCAGCAAGGTGGAACGCACGATTGCCGCCGAGCTCGAAAAGCGCGGCGTCGACCTGGGGTTCGACGTCTGCTCCAATCCGGAATTTCTCAAGGAAGGTGCTGCGATCGAGGATTTCTCCCGCGGCTCGCGCATCGTCGTCGGCACCGATTCGGAGCGCGTCAAGCAGGCCATGCTGGAGTGCTACGGGCCGTACAACCGTCAGCGCGACAAGATGATGTTCATGGGCGTGCGCAGCGCCGAGCTGACCAAGTACGCCGCCAACGCCATGCTGGCGACCAAGATCAGCTTCATCAACGAAGTCGCCAACCTCGCCGAGCGCCTCGGCGCCGACGTCGAGGAGGTTCGCCACGGCATCGGCTCCGACCCGCGCATCGGCTACAGCTTCATCTATCCCGGCTGCGGCTACGGCGGCTCCTGCTTTCCCAAGGACGTCAAGGCGCTGGCCCACACCGCCGAGGAGATCGGCCATCCGGCCGAGATGATCAAGGCGGTAGAGCGGGTCAATGCGCGGCAGAAGAACAAGCTGTTCGAGAAGCTCTGCCAGGCCTTCGACGGCCAATTGGCAGGCAAGACCATCGCCATCTGGGGGCTGGCCTTCAAGCCCAATACCGATGACATGCGCGAGGCGCCCAGCCGCGCGTTGATCGAAGCGCTGTGGGACGCCGGCGCGCGTGTCCAGGCCTACGATCCGGAAGCCTCCGACGAGTGTCGCCGTATCTACGGTGAGCGCGACGACCTGGTACTGGCCGAACGCCGCGACGATACCCTGGAGGGCGCCCACGCGCTGGTGATCTGCACCGAATGGAAGGCCTTCCGCACCATCGACTTCGCCGAGCTGCACGACAAGCTCGAGGAGCCGGTGCTGGTGGATGGCCGCAATCTGTTCCAACCCGAGACCGTCAAGCGAGCCGGGCTCGCCTACTACGGTATCGGTCGAGGCGACTCAGTACGACCCGTGCTGGCGTGAGGAGCTGCAATGTCCGCTACTCCCCGCGACCACACCGTCGCCAGCCGAGTCACGGAGCTGACCACCTTCGTGTTCGGCATGGCGCTGCTGATACTGATCGTCAGCGAGCTGCCGACGGATGTGTTTTCGCCCGAGTCGCAGAGCTTCTTCTTCGTCATCGGGACGATTGCCATCTGGCGCTACTCCTGGTGGGCGGTGCAGGCAATCCGCTCGGTCTGGTACAACCGTGTGCTCTTCCCACGCATGCGGGCCGAGGCCGATGCGGTGGGCGAGCACGAAAAGCCACCGGAGCTGTTCGTGCTGTGCACCTCGTTTCGCATCGAGGCTCGGGTCAACTTCCAGGTCTATGACGCTCTGGTCAGGGAAGCTCACACCTACGGCGTGCCGACGACGATCTTCGCCTCCGTCTCGGATCGTACCGACGTGGATGTCATCACTCACGTCATGGACGAGCACGGCTGGCCGCAGAACGTCGAAGTGCGCTACATGTTCCAGAAGGGGGACGGCAAGCGCTCGGCCATGGCCGAGGTGCTGCGGGCGATCTCCCGGCGCCTGCCGGCGCCGGGATCGCTGTTGATCTCGATGGATGGCGATATCCGGCTCGAGCCGGGCACGCTGTCCCGTTCGCTCTCCTTCTTCGTGTCCCAGGACGACCTGGGGGCGCTGACCACCAACAACCGTGCCGAGGTGACCGGCAACGACGCCACCCGCGAGTGGTACGACCTGCGCTATGCGCAGCGCCACCTGATGATGAGCTCGATGTCGCTGTCGCGTCGACTGCTGGTGCTCACCGGCCGCTACAGCGTGTTCCGTGCCGACCTGGCGACTCAGCCCGACTTCATCGAGCTGATCGAGAGCGACCATGTCGACCATTGGCGCTTCGGCAACTTCAAGTTCCTCTCGGGTGACGACAAGTCCTCGTGGTTCTGGCTGCTGAAGAAAGGCTGGCGCATGCTCTACATTCCCGACGTCTACGTGACGGGATTCGAGGAGCTGCCCGATCGTCGGCGTTTCTTTGCCTCGACCACCGACCTGATGCGTCGCTGGTACGGCAACATGCTGCGCACCAGCAACCGCGCCATTGCGCTGGGGCCTCGCCCGATGGGCATGTTTACCTGGTGGAGCCTGATCGATCAGCGCCTCTCCATGTGGACGACACTCGTCGGCCCCACCGTGGTGACCCTGGTATCGCTGTTCGTCAGGCCCTCGTTCTTCTTCGCCTACGTGCTGTGGATCCTGATGACCCGTGGCATCGCCACTCTCATCCTTGCCTGGCAGCGCGGGCGATTCAGCCTGCTGTGGATCCCGCTGATCTACTACAACCAGGTGTGGGGCGCGATGCTGAAGACCTACGTCAGCTTCCGCTTCAACCGGCAGAAGTGGTCACGCCAGGGCATTTCCGCCGGCGAGCCGGACGATCCGGTGGCAGCCCGCAGACAGCGCCGAATGGGCCACGTACTGCATGGCTTTGCCTACGGCGTGCTGCTGTTCGTGCTGATCCTGTCGACCGGCGTGATGGAGCCGCCCGACCGCACATCGCTGCATATCGCCCGGGACCAGACCTGGGAGCGCAACCAGCAGCCGGAGCGACTCGATCGCTGGATCGGTGCCGCCATTGCCGACAGAACCAATGACGCGGTACGACTCCCGCCAGGACACTTTCGGCTGGAAGGCGACCTGATCGACACCCTGCAACAAAGCGCCCGGCCGAGCGACAAGCAGATTCATGGCAATGAGCGCACCACGCTGGCGATATCGCCCGCCTTGGCGGAACTGATGCGGGGCCCCGATGGCGAGCCGATCCAGGATGCCGTGCAGTGCACCGTGGATGCCTCCTGCCAGCTGGCCCTCGATGAACACAACCTGACCCTCGTCAACGTAAGACTCAGGGTCGAGCCCGCCGCCCAAACGGAAGTGGCGACGACTCAACCCTGACGCAAGGAGCGACCTACGGATGGCTGATCATTTTTCCAACGACGACCCCAAGCGACACGAGCCTACCCTGGGTGGGAGCCGCGCAAGGAAGCAACCCGACGCTGCCGGCGAGCCGGACGGCGCCGATCATGACAGCGTGCGCCTGACTCGCGGCGACCGCCTGCAGCATGAGCGCCGTGACGAGCGTGGCTACATTCGCGTCACCCTGCCCTTTCGCGTCGATCTGGCCGACAGCGATACGGAGCTGAGCGGCAACGACGTCTCCCTGGGCGGCTTTTCCGCCCACAGCCGGCGGGATTATCAGCCCGGCCAGCGTATCACCGCCTCGCTGCTGATGATGGCAGGTGCCACCGAGCTGATCGTCCCGCTGAAGGCGGAGTGCCTGCGCACCACGCCCGCCGCCCGCGGCGAGGGCTACGACGTCAGCTTCGAGATCACCGAGATCGAGCCGCAGCACCGCGAGCTGCTGCGTCAGATCATCCGCAGCGCCCTCAGCGGCCGCTCGCCCAACGTCGAAGGACTGATAGGCGGCGAAGACCCGCAGACGCCGCGCAAGCGTCAGGCGTCCAGAGCGCTGCCGCCGGCGCGCCCGCCCAAGCCCATGGGACGCTACATCCTGCTGTTCGCCGCCATCGGCGTGCTGGTGCTGGTAGGCGCCGCCACCGCCTACCGCAACTTCATGCTGATCGAGCCCAGTTTCGCCGCCGTGACGGCACCGCGCATCGACATTCGTGCGCCCAGTCCGGGCATTCTCGGCGAACACGAACTGGTGGCCGGCGACCAGGTCGAGCGCGACCAGCTTTTGACCAACGTGATCAACAGCGACCTGGAGTCCGATCTGATCCTTGCCGAGGCGGCGCTGGACTACAACAACCGGCTGCTCGACAACCTGCGCGAACACATCGAAGGCGGCATGCAGGAAGTCAGTCTGGCCAACTCGGCCCAGCCGGCCAGCGGCGACACCATGACCTTCGAGTCCGTCTCGCCGGAGATCGCCCAGGCGCGTATCGACCAGTTCGAAACGGTGCGCGACTACGAGAGCTCGCGTATCGCCGCCCTCGAGGCCCGTATGGCCAGCAACGACATCTACAGCCCCTGCGACTGCCTGGTGGCATGGGCGCTGAGCAGTGCCGACGGGGTCTACATCAACGAGAGCGAACGGATCATGACACTGATCCGCACCGACGAGGACGATGTGCTGGTCGAGGCGCTGGTGCACATGAACGACATCAGCCGCATCGACCCCGACCAGCAGGCCTACGTTACCCTGGCCAATGCCAACCAGCCCATTCGCGCCCGGGTGCGCAACGTCGCGCTGGACGTCGAACGTCAGCCGCGCGCCGGGTTTCCCAGTTGGGTGCGACAGCAGCAGAACGTGGCCAGCGTACTGCTGGTACCTGAGGAGCCGCTGCCGGCCGAGAGCGTCGGCCAACCGGTGGACGTGCGCTTTACCGAAGCCCCACTGCTGGGCGCCGCCTCGGAGCGGATCTGGCAAGGGGTGCGCTCGGTCATCCAGTTCGGCGACGACATCTATCGCGCAGCCATGGAGGACAACGATGAAGTTACCGACGACAGCTAAGGAACGCAGTACCGTCGGCATGTATACCGGCCTGCTGCTGGGGGGGTTGACCCTGCTACCGGCAGCGGCCGGCCACAGCGACGAGGGCGCCGATGCCCTCGTCGGCATTCCCCAGGTCGAAGCCTGCTCACAGCGGTACAGAGCGATAGAAACCCCGCGGCCGCGCCAGGCTGCAGATGCAGCGTACAGAGACGGCCACGCCTCCGTGCGCCAGAACTTCCACACCACGCGCCACTGGGGTACCGATGAAAACGTCGAGCGTCTGGGTGCCGGACAGACCGGTATCGACGAGCCAGGCCTGCGCGTGCACTACCCCGCCGGCACCTCATCACCGGGCGAGGAGCCCCGCGGCGGCGCCGGTTTCTACAGCGATCCCCCCTCGTTTCAGGACGCCGATCGAGCCTGCCTGAGCTATATGGTCCGCTTTCCCGCCGATTTCGACTTCGTCCGCGGCGGCAAGCTGCCGGGCCTGTATGGCGGGGAAGCCCCCTCGGGTGGTGAAGAGGTCGATGGCGTGAGCGGCTTCTCGATGCGCCTGATGTGGCGCGAGGAGGGCGAGGGCGAACTCTACCCCTATGTGGTCGGCTTCGAGGGTGAATCCATCGGACGCGGCTTCTGGCACTTTCCGCTCGGTCAGTGGGTGACCATCGAGCAGGAGGTGGTACTCAACGATCCCGGTCAGGACAACGGCATTGCCAGGCTATGGATCGATGGTCGTCCGGTGCTGGAGCACCAGAACGTAGTGTTTCGCACCACGCCCGACCTCACCATCGACGGCCTGATGTTCTCGACCTTCTTCGGCGGCACCGGTGAAGGGTGGCGCACGCCCCGCGATCAATACGTCGACTTTGCCGCCTTCCGTTTCTACACCCCCTGACACCCACGTTCGAGCGCCAATGGAGCGACGCCGATCATGCCCCTTGCTGCAGTAAAAGGACTTATCCGACACCCCTTGCTGTCGTTGCTGCCCGCCGCCCTGCTGGCGATGGGTGGCAGCGCGGTGATGGCCGACACCCTCTCGCGAGAGGAGCGCATGGCGCTCGACCTCTCCGACTACCAAGTCAACGACACCGATGCCAGCTACTTCGATGTCGAGGCGCGCATGGCCCTGCTGCGCGAAACCCAGAATCCCCTGCTGCTGCAGGTCAAGGAGGAGGCGGGGCTCGGGCTCAGCTGTCGTCAGAAGCTCAATTTCGAACCCATTACGACCCGCGGCGGCATACCGGGCTTCTACCCCAACCCCGATGAATGGGAGCTGGCCACCGAGCCGCTGTTCGCCTTCGAGGACAGCGTATCGGACCTGGCCGGAGCCTTCGTCGCCACGGGCGATACCTTCTATGCCGACTGCCTGGTGCAGTATCTGCACGGCTGGGCCGAGGCCAAGGCGTTGACCACCTTCCGCTACGATTCGTTGGAACCCCAAGCCTGGTTCGCCTCGGAATCGATGCTGTTCGCCGCTGCCATGGCCTACTCCATCGTGCGCCCCTACGTGGAAGGATTCGAGGAAGAAAAGGCGGAAGTGGAGCGGTGGCTCCACGGCCTCGCCCTGCAGCACTCGGCCATCCCTGGCGAGCCGGAGGAGAGCTGCTGCAACAACCACTTCTATCGCCGCGCACTCTACGCCAGCATGGTCGGGGTGCTGGTCGAGGATGACGATCTGTTCCGCTTCGGCGTCAGCGCCATCTATTCGGCGCTGCACGACATGACCGAAAGCGGCGCACTGCCTCTCGAAGTGGGTCGCGGACGGCGCGCCACCCACTACCAGAACTATGCCCTCAACTATCTGATCACCAACATGCAGGTGATTCACCGTCAGGGTTACGACATCTTCGACCTGGAGTACCAGGGCAGCACCATCCACGAAGCCGTCGACTTCCTGTTCGTGATTCTCGACGACCCGGCAGCACTGGGCGACTACGCGCCACTCGAACAGTTCATGGGCTTCCTGCGTGACCCACAGTACTTCACCTGGATGGACATCTATCTGAGCCACTACGAGCACGAGCCGATGGCCGACTTCGTGACCCGGGTACGCCCTACCTACAATCGCAGTGCGGGCGGCTTCGTCACGCTCTACTTCATGGATCCCGATGCACAGGAGCACCTCTACATGGATGAGGAGCAGCGCAGCACCGAAGCGTTCCGCGGCCTGGGAAACTGAATCGGAGCCAACTGCCACACGACACGACATAGAGAGGGGAACACATGGAACCAATAGCGAACAGGACTCGACTCATCCCCTCGCTGCGATTCACCGCAGCGATAACCCTATCGGCCTGGCTGGCCGGCTGCGCCGTGACGCATGCCCCCCCTGGTGATGAGCATGCCCAGCCCATCCCCGAGGCACATGAAAGCTGGTTCTCCGGGGGACCCGAGGCGAACATAGATACGACGGATTGGAACCAAATCAATCGCATCCAAGACCTGATCGAAGCGGGTCGCTATGATGAGGCCATAGAACACTTGCAGCCATTGATAGAACGTTACGTGCCACCCGCCTACTATGAGATGGCCAAGCTTTACGACCAGGGCCTCGGCGTCGAGCAAGATCCCACTCAAGCCGCTCGCCTCTACGGTCAAGCGATTGAGCAGCCTTCATCTATACGCGGCCACGCCTCGCTGAACCTTGCACGACTCTACCTCGAAGGCAGAGGCGTAGAGCGCAACGACGTACTCGCCTACCATCTGCTGTGGCAAGCCAAGGAGGCCGACCTCGACCGCAACGCAGAGGTGCTGCTGGCCCGTCTGCTGGCAGAAGGCGGCGAAGGCGTCGAGGCCGATCCCGAACTGGCCCACCGGCTCTACAGCGAAGCAGCCGCGCGCGGTGAGCCAGATGCCCTCGAGGCTCTGGCAGAAGCCCATGCTCCCGGCGGCTGGCTGGAGCAAGATCCGGCTCGCTCGATGGACTACGCCCAGCGCTACGCCGACATCCTCGAAAACGAGGCGGCCCGGGGCGACGTCAATGCCATGCTGCAGCTGGCGTCGTTACACAGCGAGGACGGACTGCTCGGCGACCAGCCCAACCAACGCATCCACTGGTTGCAGCAGGCTGCCGAAGCGGGCGATCTCGATGCCCTGGCCCGAGCCGGGCGCGACCTGACCCGGGACGGAGATCGTCAGCAGGGTCTTGAGCTGCTGGAGGATGCAGCGAGCCAAGGCAGCGTCGATGCCATGACCCACCTGGGCCAGGCCCTGCTCGAACCCGACACCGGCCGTCCCGAACCGGTACGTGCCGAGCGCTGGCTGCGCGAAGCGATCGAGGCCGGCTCGACCGATGCTCGAGTGATCCTGGGGCGCGCCCTGGTGGAAGGCCAAGCCGGGCTCAACGACCTGCCCCGCGGCATGGGCCTGCTCGAACAGGCCGCCGAGCAGGATCACCCGCTGGCGTTGGCACAACTGGGCTCGCTCTACCTGGATGACGAACGGGTCGCGGGCCAGCCCTACATTGCCGTCGACTATCTCGAACGCAGCCATGAACTCGGCCACCCCTGGGCCACCGAGCAGCTCGGCGGTGCCCTGCTTGAAGGGCGCGGCACGGCACCCGATCCCACTCGCGCCGAGGAGCTGCTGGAACAGGCCGCCGAGCGCGGCCAGAGCGGGGCCATGCGCATACTGGGCTCCGCCTATCTCGCCGGCGAGGTGCTGCCCTATGACCCAGTCAGGGGGCGCGAGCTTCTTGAGCACGCCGCCCAGGCCGGCGACACCACGGCGCTGACCCAACTCGGCGAAGCGTATCTGGATGGCAGCCTGGACGGCGATCCCCGCGAAGGTATCCGACTGGTGACCCAGGCTGCCCATGAGGGCGATGCCTATGCCATGGTGGTACTGGGCCGCGCCTATCGCCATGGCGAGGGCGTGGAGCGCGATCTCGCCGAGGCCAATCGCTGGCTCACTCGCGCTCAGGAGGCGGGGCACGAGTCCGCCGACGATGCCCTGACCTACGTCCAGCGCGACCTGGGCGCTCAGGGCGATATCCAGGCCCTGGTGGCAGCAGCGGAAGACGGCCACCCTGGCGCCATGGCCGATCTCGGTCGTGCCTTTCTCGACGGTGAAGGCGTCGAACGCGATCAGGGCCGGGCGGAGTACTGGCTGGGGCAGGCCCATCAGGCCGGCCATGCCGGCGCCGCCGCAAGCCTCGGTCGCCTATACATGGATCGGGGCGATGACGCAACGGGCGTCGAGTACCTGGAAGCCGCCGTGGCCCGGGGCCACTCCGGCGCGCGAGCCAATCTGGGTGAGGCCTACCTGACCGGCAGCCATGTGGAGCAGGACATCGACCGCGGCCTGGAGCTGCTGCAGCAGGCCGCCGATGCAGGCATGCCGAACGCCGCTTTCGCGCTGGGCGAGGCCTATCAGCATGGTGAAGGGGTCGAGCAGAACGCCGAGGAAGCGGAACGCTGGTATCAGCAGGCCATCGATGGCGGTGCAGATTACGCCACGGCGGCGCTCGGCCTTGCGCTGATGCGCGGCGACGGCGCCATAGCCCAGGATGTCGAGCGCGGCCATGAGCTGTTGTTGACCGCCGCGGAGCAGGGCCACCCGGGGGCGCAGGCCTCGCTCGGCCGCGAGTATCTGCGCGGGGTGACGGTGGAGCGCGACCCGGAACGAGGCGCTGACTACCTCTACGAGGCCGCCAGCCAAGGGCACCACAGCGCACGTCTGGCTCTGGCCGAGGCCTACCTCACTTCCCGCGGCCTGCAGGCCAACCAGGAGCAGGCCCTGCTGTGGCTGGACAATGTCTTCGAAAGCGAGGGACAGCTCGCCGTTGAGACGCTGCGCCAGTTGCTCTCCGACGAGGAAGCCATCGCCGCCGCCGGTGAAGTGGAAGTGGAGGAGTAGATCGACCCGCCAGCGAACCCATCGCATCGGGCTCGCTGGCGTTACCGCGACCCTACGCCTAACGAACGAGGCCGGCGCTTGGCCGGCCTCGTTCGTTACTGTCGATAGCACCCCGACACGATCAGGCGTCGAAGGGGTTACGCAGCACGATGGTCTCGTTACGGTCGGGACCGGTCGAGACGATGTCGATCGAGGTGCCCACCTTCTCCTCGAGGTAGCTGATGTAGGCGCGTGCATTGGCCGGCAGGTCTTCGATGCGCTTGGCCCCCAGCGTCGACTCGCTCCAGCCCGGCAGGTCCTCGTAGAGCGGCTCCACCGCTTCGTAACCCTCGGAATCGACGGGGTTCTCCATCACCTCACCATCCTTGCTGCGATAGCCCACGCAGACCCGGATGTTCTCCAGCCCGTCGAGCACGTCGAGCTTGGTCAGGCAGATGCCTGAAACCGAGTTGATCTGCACCGCATGACGCAGGGCCACGGCGTCGAACCAGCCGCAGCGGCGCGGACGCCCGGTGGTGGCGCCGAACTCATGGCCGCGCTCGGCCAGATGCCGGCCATGCTCGTCGAACAGCTCGGTGGGGAACGGGCCGGAACCGACCCGGGTGGTGTAGGCCTTGGTGATGCCGAGTACGTAATCGAGATAGAGCGGGCCAACGCCGGAACCGGTGGCGGTGCCGCCGGCGGTGGTATTGGAGCTGGTGACGAACGGATAGGTGCCGTGATCGATGTCGAGCAGCGAGCCCTGCGCCCCTTCGAACAGGATGTTCTCACCGGCGCGGCGCAGCTCGTGCACCAGGCCTACGGTATCGCAGACCATGGGACGCAGCTCTTCGGCCATCTCCATGGCCTCGTCGAGGATCTGCTGGAAGTCCACCGCCTTCTCGCCGTGGTAGTTGACCAGCACGAAGTTGTGGTAGTCGAGCACCTCGCCCAGCTTGGAGGCGAAACGTTCGCGATGCAGCATGTCGCCCAGGCGCAGGCCGCGACGGGCCACCTTGTCCTCATAGGCCGGCCCGATGCCGCGACCGGTGGTGCCGATCTTGGCCACGCCGCGGGCCTTTTCACGCGCCAGGTCGAGGCGTACATGGTAGGGCAGGATCAGCGGGCACGCCGGCGAGAGACGCAGCCGCTCGCGCACCGGCACGCCCTTGGCCTCGAGCTCGCGGATCTCCTTGATCAGCGCCTCGGGGGAGAGCACCACGCCGTTGCCGATGACGCAGGTCTTGTCCTGGCGCAGGATACCCGAGGGAATCAGGTGCAGCACGGTCTTCTCGCCGTCGATGACCAGCGTATGGCCGGCGTTGTGTCCGCCCTGGAAACGGACCACCGCCGCCGCGGATTCGGTCAGCAGATCGACCACCTTGCCCTTGCCTTCATCACCCCACTGGGTGCCCAGCACGACTACATTCTTGCCCATTGTGTCTCGTCTCTCGTGTCAGCGCCGCGTAAGTGCGCGTCGATGATCCGGCCCGCGGGCCGCGCTCGTGATCCGGCCCGCACGCCGGTGTCGTCCAAATCTGGCTTCGGCCACCACACCAAGGCCTAGAGTGCCACCGTCTGCCAGCGCCCGTCGACCAGGCTCAGACGGCGGCTGCAGCGATGCACCTCGGGGGATGTCGTCTGCCCCGGCAGTGCCTGTACCACCCGGTGACCGCTGTCGCGCAACGCGGCAATCGCCTCGCTCAGCCCGTCTCCGGCGGCCGGTGCCCAGATGCCGTCGCAGGCCGGCTCGCTCTGTACCAGCGTGGCGAGCAGCTTGAGATCCATGGAGAAGCCGGTGGCGGGTCGCGCACGCCCGAAGGCGCGCCCCGTATCGTCGTAGCGCCCGCCCTTGGCCAAGGCCTGACCGTAGCCCGGCACGAAAGCCGCAAACATCATGCCGGTGTGATACTGATAGCCACGCAGCTCGGCCAGGTCGAAGTATATCTCGACCTCGGGATGCTCCTCGATCACGCCCTGATGCAGCGCACGCAGCTGAGCCAGCGCTTCGGCCACCGCCGCAGGGGCGCCGGCGAAGGCCTCGCGTGCGGACTCCAGCACCTCGGCACCGCCATGCAGCCGCCCCAGCGCACGGAACATCTCCGCCAGTGCCGGGTCGGGTACGCTGGCTTCGACCTGCTCGGCCAGGGCGCCGGGCGACTTCAGCTCCAGCGCTTCGAACAGCGCCCGCTCACGGTCGTGATCCAGTGCCGCTGCCTGTACCAGGCTACGATAGATGCCAATATGGCCCAGCGCCAAGTGCAGCTCGGCGGCCCCCGCCGCCTTGAGGCTCAGCAGCGCCAGCCGCAGGATCTCGAGGTCGGCTTCCAGGCCCGCGTGGCCGAACAGCTCGACGCCGACCTGCACCGGGCTGCGGCCGCCCTGATACTGGTCGGCCTTGGCCCGCAGTACGTTGGTGCAGTAGCACAGACGCGCCGGCCCCTGATGGCGCATGGAGTGCGCATCCATCCGCGCCACCTGAGGCGTCACGTCGGCGCTCACGCCCATCAGGCGGCCGGTGAGCTGGTCGGTCAGCTTGAAGGTCTGCAGGTCCAGGTCGGTACCGGTACCGGTCAACAGAGAGTCGAGAAACTCCACCGGCGGCGGCATGACCTGGTCGTATCCCCAGCGGTAATAGAGATCGAGCAGCGTACGGCGCAGCTCCTCCATGCGGCTCGCCTGGGGCGGCAGCACCTCATCCATGCCGTCGGGCAGCAGCCAGCGGTCAGCGATGGTCATATGGTCAATCCTGCAAGACGATTGGGCGGGGCGAAAAGGGTTTCGAAGGTAAAAAAGGCCCACAAAAAAACCGGGCCACGCCCGGTTCAGGGATTCTATCACGTTTGACGCCAGGTTGAACCCCGCTTGCGGGGCCAACGAGCCTCGGCCGACCCGCGGCCGGCCGAGGGTTGGGGTCATTCGTCGTTCTGGATCGCCGGGCTGCGCAGGTAGCGGAAGAAGTCGCTGGTCGGATCGAGCACCAGCATGTCCCGCTCGCCGTCGAAGCTCTCGCGATAGGCGTTGATGCTGCGCCAGAAGGTGAAGAACTCCTGATTCTGGCCGTAGGCCTCGGAGAAGATCGCTGCCGCTTCGGCATCGCCTTCACCACGCAGGGTCTCGGCCCGCTCGGTGGCCTGGGCCAGCAGCACCTGGCGACGACGGTCGGCGTTGGCGCGAATCCGCTCGGCCTCCTCCTGACCCTGGGCGCGCCACTCGCGCGCTTCCCGCTCACGCTCGGAGCGCATGCGGTCGAATACCGCGGCGGAGACGTCCTCGGGCAGGTCGATCCGCTTGACGCGAATGTCGAGGATCGACACCCCCAGCTCCTCGCGCATCAGTGCATCGAGTTCCTGGGTCGGCCGGATCATCAGGTCGTCGCGACGCTCGGCGATGATCTGCTGCAGATCCAGGCGACCGAACTCGTTACGCAGGCTCTCGTCGACCCGCGGCTGGATCAGGCGGATCGCCATCATCTCGTCGCCGGCGGTAGCCTCGTAGTAGCGGGTGGGGTTGACCACCTGCCACTTGACGTAGGAGTCCACGATCACCGCCTTCTGCTCGAGGGTCAGGTAGCGGCTGGTATCGGTATCCAGGGTCAGCACACGGGTGTCGAACTTGCGCACCGTCTGGGTGATCGGCACCTTGAAGTGCAGCCCGGGCTGGATGTTCTCTTCGATGACCTCACCGAAGCGCAGCTTGACGGCACGCTCGGTCTCGTCGACCACGTAGAGGCTGTTGCTGGCCAGCCAGGCCACGGCAGCGAGGCCACCCACGATGATCAAGGAACGGTTGTTCACCATTTAGCGGCCCTCCCTGCGGATACCACCGGTATTGCCACCCTGCGCCGAGCTGGTCGTACGCAGGCGCTCGAGCACGCGGGGGTCGAGTTCGCCGCTTTCGCCGCGAGCCGCCTCACCGTTGCCTTCACCACCGCCAGTCTGGCCACCGGGGCGCTGGTCGAGCGGCAGATACATCAGCGGTGCGTCGTCGCGTACGTCGATCAGCACCTTCGGCGTGCGGGCGAAGACATCGGCCATGGCGTCGATGTAGAGACGCTCACGCATGATCTCCGGTGCGTTGCGGTACTGAGCCAGCAGCGCGTTGAAGCGGTTGACCTGACCCTGGGCCTCGGCCACCACCGATTCGCGATAACCCTGGCCCTGCTCGACCAGGCGCTGCGCCTGACCCTGAGCGGCCGGGATGATGGCGTTGGCGTAGGCCATGCCTTCGTTGATGGTCCGCTGACGATCCTCGCGCGCCCGGATCACGTCGTCGAAGGCATCGATGACGGGTGCCGGCGCCGAGGTCGACTCGATGTTGATGGTCTGCAGACGAATACCGGTGCCGTAGCTGTCCAGGTAGGTCTGCAGGCGGCTCGCCACCGAGCTGCCGAGGATCTCACGACCGGAGGTCAGGATCTCGATCATGTCGGTGCCACCCACCACGTGACGCAGCGCGCTGTCCAGAGCGTTCTCGATGGAGAGCTCCGGGTTGCGCACGTTGAGCACGAAGTCGCGCGGGTTGTTGACCTGATACTGCGCCGAGATCTCGACCTCGACGATGTTCTCGTCGCGGGTCAGCATCGACTGGGTCTGGGTCAGCGAGCGTACGCGGGTCACGTTGACCATGCGCACGTCATCGATCAACGGCGGATTCCAGTGCAGGCCGGGGCCGACGACGGTCTGGAACTCACCGAAGCGCAGCACCACGCCGCGCTCGGCCTGATCGACCAGATAGAAGCCCATCGCCCCCCAGATGCCCAAGACGATGATCAACAGCAGCCCGGGCAGCGCGAAGGTGTTGCGTGGTCGACCGCCGCCCTTGCCGCCTTGACCGCCGCCGCCCTTGCCGCCGCGACCGCCGAGCATGCTGTTGAGCTTGTCCTGAAATTTCTTCAGCGCTTCGTCAAGGTCGGGTGGGCCCTGGTTGCCGCCACGGTTGCCACCGCCGCCCCCACTGCCGTTACCGCCACTGCCGCCACCGCGTCGGCCCCCACCGCTCCAGGGGTCATGCTGGTTGCCGCCACCCGGCTCATTCCAAGCCATACGTCGTCTCCACTCTGCGTTGCCTCTCTGTCGGCGCTTCGCTCAGCCGCACGGAGAGGCCGGTTGCCATCCTGTAGGGCGCCGGTAGGTTCCGCCGCCGTTATTTCTAGGGGAAGTCGATCCAGTCGATCAGGACACCGCAGTCGTCACGCATCCCATACTGGCCGCTCGTGCAGCTCGGACGGAAGATAGTCTTCCGCCCGCTCTCCCAGGCGAGCCATCAACTGCAGGAAGTCACGGCGAGGCAGGCGCACGTCGAGCCGCACCTTGCCCCCCTCCTCGTAATGTTCTTCTTGTACGGCACCGAGTTCATGCATGCCCGCGCGCAGACGGCCCTGCTGCGGTGACAGCTGCATGCTGAACTCGATCACGTTATCCGCCAGGCGCTCCGACAGCGCCTGGCCCAGCAGTTCGAGCCCCCGCCCGTCGCGGGCCGAGAGCCACACCACTTCGGGTCGCCCCTGCCCGTCGCGCTCGATTCGCGGCGCGCTGTCGAGCAGGTCGATCTTGTTCATCACCTTGAGCATCGGCACGTCGAGCGCTCCGATCTCGTCGAGCACGTTCTCGACCTGCTCCACGTTGAGCTCGCGATCAGGATCGGCGGCATCGATCACGTGGACCAGCAGCGATGCCTCGGTCGCCTCCTGCAGGGTGGCCTGGAAGGCCTCCACCAGCTTGTGCGGAAGATGACGAATGAAACCTACGGTATCCGCCAACACCACCGGACCGACGTCACCGACCTCGAGCCGTCGCAGGGTCGGGTCGAGGGTGGCGAACAGTTGGTCCGCCGCGTAGACCTTCGCCTCGGTCAGCGCATTGAACAGCGTCGACTTGCCGGCGTTGGTATAACCGACCAGCGACACGCTGGGAATTTCGGCTCGTTCGCGGGCACGACGATTCTGGCTGCGCTGGCTACGCACCTTGTCGAGCCGCTTGTGGATTGCCTTGATACGCGCCCGCAGCAGGCGGCGGTCGGTCTCCAACTGGGTCTCACCGGGTCCGCGCAGGCCGATACCGCCCTTCTGACGCTCCAGGTGGGTCCAGCCTCGCACCAGGCGGGTGGACATGTACTCCAGCTGCGCCAGTTCGACCTGCAACTTGCCCTCGTGGGTACGCGCACGCTGGGCGAAGATATCGAGTATCAGCCCGGTGCGGTCCAGCACCCGGCACTTGAGCTCCCGCTCCAGGTTACGCTCCTGGGAGGGGCTCAAGCCGTGGTTGAAGATGACCAGCTCGGCACCATGCACCTGCAGTGCTTCGCGCAGCTCCTCCACCTTGCCGCTACCGATGAAGGTACGCGGATCGGGCCGATGCCGGCTGCCGGTAAGCAGCATGGCAGGTTCGGCTCCGGCGGAACGGACCAGTTCCATGAACTCGCCCGGATCCTCGCGCTCGCGCTCGTCCTGGAAGTCCACATGGATCAATACTGCCGTTTCGCCGGCGTCGGGTCGTTCAAAAAACAATCAATACCTCACGCGTTGCTGTCCGGCTGGGCCGCGGGATCCTGCGGCGGCAGCCGCACGTTGCGCGAAGGCACCACAGTGGAGATGGCGTGCTTGTAGACCATCTGGCTGACCGTGTTGCGCAGCAGAATCACGAACTGATCGAACGACTCGATCTGTCCCTGCAGCTTGATGCCGTTGACCAGGAAAATCGAAACCGGAATGCGCTCCTTGCGCAGGATGTTCAGGTATGGGTCTTGAAGGGATTGCCCTTTGGACATTTTACCTCTCCCTAAAACGTTCTCTTGAGGGGTGGAAGTTGTGTTCTTGGGTTGTCTGTCTTGCGACATGACACCATGCCGGCTTGGCCTGGTCCCCTGGCCACTCGAAGCCATCATCTTACGCTAAGAGCCCGATTCACGCACGAATTTCAGGACTTCCTCCAGCGCCGACCGGTTCTGACTATCGACCCAGTGTAGCGCCGGCCAGCTGCGCAGCCAGGTCAATTGACGCTTGGCCAACTGCCGAGTCGCCACGATGGTACGATGGCGCAGCTGGTCGACGTCACCCTGCCCGTCTAGGTATTCCCACACCTGACGATAGCCCACGCTCTTCATGGACGGCAGGCCCAAGTGCAGGTCGCCGCGCGAACGCAGCGCCTCGACTTCCGCGACGAGACCGGCCTCCAGCATGACCTCGAAACGCGCAGCGATCCGCTCGTGCAGCACGCGACGATCGAAAGGCGTGAATCCTATCGACAGCACTTCCCATGGGAAGGTTTCAGGTCGTTGTCGACGCCACAGTTCGGTGAGGGTCGTACCGCTGGCGCGATAGACCTCCAGGGCGCGCATCAACCGCTGCGGATCGTTGGGGTGAATGCGCCGGGCCGCCTCGGGATCGATCCGTGCCAGCTCGTCATGCAGCCCCGCCAGGCCGTGCCGCTCGGCCTCTCTGGCCAGTTCGGCGCGAATGGCCGGATCTGCTGCCGGCAGGTTGGCGACCCCTTCGAGCAATCGCTTGGCATACATCATGGTGCCGCCCACCAGCAGCGGGATGCGTCCGGATGCGGTAATTTGCCGCATCTCGCAACGCGCATCCTCGCGGAAGTCCGCCGCCGAATAGGGCTCCGCCGGATCGCGGATATCGATCAGGCGATGCGGGGCGCGCGCCAGCTCCTGGGGCGAGGGTTTGGCGCTGCCGATATCCATGCCGCGGTAGACCATGGCCGAGTCCATGCTGATCAGCTCGCAGTCGAGCCGTTCGTGCAGCTCGATGGCCAGATCGGTCTTGCCGGCGGCAGTGGGACCCATCAGCAGAATGGCCAGGGGGCGACGTTGCGGCATCAGTGAGCGCTTCCTTACTACTGACCGCGCAGGAACAGGCGATCGAGCTGCTTGAGCGACATTTCGGTCCAGGTCGGGCGGCCATGGTTGCACTGGCCACTGCGCTCGGTGCGCTCCATGTCACGCAACAGCGCATTCATCTCGGCCACGCTCAGGCGCCGGTTGGCACGCACACTGCCGTGACAGGCCATGGTGGCCAGCAGTTCGTTGATACTGGCCTCGAGACGGTCGGAGCGCCCGTAACGCTCAAGGTCTTCCAGCATGTCGCGAATCAGGGGCTCGACGTCGGCCTCGGCCAGCAGTGCCGGCACCTGGCGTACCAGCAGCGTCTCCGGACCGGCCACGTCCAGTTCGACGCCCAGGCGGGCAAACGCCTCTCGCTCGGCCTCGGCGGTAGCCACCTCGGCATGGCTCGCTGCCAGCGAGACCGGTACCAGCAGCGGCTGCGTCTGCAGCGCGCCGCCGTGGACCTGAGCCTTCATGCGCTCGTAGACGATACGCTCGTGGGCCGCGTGCATGTCGACGATGATCATGCCCTGGGCGGTCTGGGAAAGGATGTAGATGCCGTGCAGCTGGGCGATGGCGAAGCCCAGGGGTGGGATGCCACTGCCCTCTTCCGAGGCGGGCAGCGCCGCTGCCTGGCCCACGCCAACGGCACCCTCCACCGGCGGCGATGCCACGGCGGCATCCGCCCCGGCCTCGGCTGGCTGCGGCGTCAGCAGGCGCTCCTCGTGCTCGGGATGCAGCGCACGATAGCCGTTCATGAAGGCACGCACGCGATCGGCGGTGACCCGCTCCGGTGATTCGCCCGTGGCGTGCAGCGCCATGGGCTGCTGCTGCCAGCGCGGTGCAGGCTCGCGCACCTCTGCGGTATCGTCCTGCTCGGCTACAGCGCCATCGGCGTGGGCCTCGCGTTCCGCCGGGCGCGCCTCGGCCAGCGCCCGGTGCAGGCTGGAGAAGAGGAAATCGTGCACCAGGCGGCCATCGCGGAAGCGCACCTCATGCTTGGTGGGGTGCACGTTGACGTCCACCACCGTGGGGTCGACCTCCAGGTAGAGCACGAATACCGGGTGCCGGCCATGGAACAGCACGTCGCGATAGGCCTGGCGAATGGCGTGTGCCACCAGCCGGTCGCGCACCACGCGGCCGTTGACGAAGAAGTACTGCTGGTCGGCCTGGGCGCGGGAATGGGTGGGTAGGCCGACCCAGCCCCACAGCCGCAGGCCACCGGCCGAGAGGTCGAGATGCAGGGCATTGTCGAGGAAGCTCTTGCCCAGCAGCGCAGCGATACGGCGCTCGCGGCGGGTCGGATCGTCCCCCGCCGGCAGCTGGTGCACGGTCTTCTGGTTGTGACGCAACACCCAGGCGATGTCATAGCGCGACAGTGCCAGGCGGCGAAAGGCCTCTTCCACGTGGCCGTACTCGGTCTTCTCGGTACGCAGGAACTTGCGCCGCGCCGGGGTATTGAAGAACAGGTCGCGCACCGTCACCGAGGTGCCACGGGGATGCGGTGCCGGGGTGACGCGAGGCTCCATCTGGCGCCCCTCCGCCACCACGCGCCAGCCGCCGCGCGGGTCGTCCTCGACGTTGGCGACGAGCTCGAGGCGCGACACCGAACTGATCGACGCCAGCGCCTCGCCGCGAAAGCCGAGGCTGGCCACACCCTCCAGATCCTCCAGCGAGGCGATCTTGCTGGTGGCATGCCGCGACAGCGCCAGCGGCAGGTCCTCCTCGGCGATACCGCTACCGTCGTCGCGCACCCGGATCAGCCGGGCGCCGCCGGCCTCCAGCTCCACCTCGATGCGGCGGCTGCCGGCATCGATGGCGTTCTCGACCAGCTCCTTGACCACCGACGCCGGGCGCTCCACCACCTCGCCGGCGGCGATCTGGTTGGCCAGCCGGGGGTCGAGAACGCGGATACGCCGGGTAGCGTCGAGCACCGTCATGAGCGCGGAATCCGGAGTACCTGGCCGACGCGAATCACGTCACCGTTGATGTCGTTGGCCTGCTTGAGCTGCGCCACCGGCACCCCGTGACGAGCCGCGATCTGCGACAGGGTATCGCCGGGCTGGATGCGATACTCGTTGCTGGAGGGCGTACGCCGGTTGTCGCGCTGCCAGGCCAGCAGGCTGGCCGGCGGCGGGTTGCTGCGGAAGTGCGCCTCGATACCGGAGAAGATCGACTCGGCCAGCCGCTGCTGGTGCCCCGAGTCGCGCAGGCGGCGCTCCTCGTCGGGATTGGAGATGAAGCCCGTCTCGATCAGCAGCGACGGGATGTCCGGCGACTTCAGCACCATGAAGCCGGCCTGCTCCACGCGCGAGCGGTGCAGCCGGTTGACCCGGCCCAGCTGGTCGAGCACCTGGCCGCCGATGGCCAGCGAGTCGTTGAGGGTGGCGGTCATGGTCAGGTCGAGCAGCACGCCGCGCAGTACCTCGTCCTTGTCGTTGAGCGAGAGATTGCCGTCGACGCCGCCGATCAGATCGGCCCGGTTCTCGCTGGCAGCCAGCCACTGGGCCGTCTCCGAGGTGGCACCGCTCTGCGACAGCGCATAGACCGAGCTGCCGTTCGGCCGCGGGCTGTTGAAGGCATCGGCGTGGATCGAGACGAAGAAGTCGGCCTTCTGCTCGCGGGCAATGCGGGTGCGCTGGCGCAGCCCGACGTAATAGTCGCCGTCGCGGATCATCACGGCGCGGAAGCCTTCGGCACCGTCGACCAGCCGCTGCAGGCGACGGCTGATCTCCATCACCACGTCCTTCTCGCGGGTGCCGCCGGGGCCGATGGCGCCGGGGTCCTCGCCGCCATGGCCGGGGTCGATGGCGATGATGATGTCGCGCCGCGGATGCGGCGCCGCCGGCTGTCGCGCCACGACCTCCGGGTCGATACGGGGTGCCTCGCCGGAAGACGCCTCACTTCGATGCCGGCTGGCCGCCATCTCCTGCTCGCGGATCATCGCCTCGATCGGGTCGATGGGGTTTTCCACCGCGCTTTCGCCCGGGTACTCCATGTCCACGACCAGACGATGTCCGTACTGATCGTTGGGCGGCAGGGTGAAATGGCGAGGTTCCACTTCGCGGGAGAGCTCCAGCACCACGCGCAGGCCGCTGCCATCGCGCACGCCGCTGCGCACGGCGGTGATGGCACTGCCTTGCAGGTCGAGCGAGGCGAGGTCGGTGTCGAGCCGGCTCTGCTCGAGGTCGATGACCAGCCGACGCGGGTTGTCCAAGGTGAAGACGTTGGCCTCGGCATGGCCGGAAAGATCGAACACCAGGCGCGCATGGTCGGGCGCCGCCCACAGGCGGATATTGTCGACCTGAGCCGCCTGCGCGGGCATGGCCACGTACCAGGATGCCAACAGGAGCAGGCTGAACACAGCACGGAGCATGGTGCGCAGCAGCCCTTGTTGGCCCCTCGGCGAGGATCGGGAGATCATCACGGCGTATCTCGCTCTTCAGCGCTGATCAGATCGGCCTGAGCCAGCTCCTGTCGCAGCTCGTCGAGTGCTGCCCGGCCATGTGCGGTATACGCTTCGAGCATGGCCTGGCGCCCGGCGCCGTGCAGCGACAGGGTCACCTTCAGATCGGGCTGCGGCAGCCAGCCCCGCCCGCGGCTCGGCCACTCGACGATGCACAGAGCATCTTCGGCAAACAGGTCGCGTCCGCCGATGAACTCGAGCTCCTCGGGATCGCCTAGCCGATAGAGATCGAAATGATAGAGGCGGCCGCCTGCCAATTCATAGGGCTCGACCAGGGTATAGGTGGGGCTCTTGACCGCTCCGGCATGGCCGTAGGCACGCAGGATACCGCGGGCCAGGGTGGTCTTGCCCGCCCCCAGCTCCCCTTCGAGGTAGAGACGGCCGCGTCCTTTCAAGGCCCTACCCAGGCACTGCCCGAAGACGACCTGACGGTCTTCGTCCACGAGTCTTATGCGCATCAATGGCCCCCTGCCAACGAATGAAGCCCCGGCTCGAAATCCGGGTTGACGATAACTCGGGCATAGGATGCCAGATCGGCCGCCAGCAGGCCACGCTCCCCCGCGTCGCGTACGGCCATGTCGGCAGCCAGGGCATGTGTCATGACCCCGATTCTGGCCGCCGCTTCCAGCGGCAGCCCCTGAGCCAGCAGCGCCCCGAGCATGCCGGAGAGAACGTCGCCCATCCCCCCCGACGCCATGCCGGGATTGCCGTATGGGCAGACTGCCAGACCGGCGGGCCCCGCCACCAGGCTACCGGCCCCCTTGAGCACGACGACGCCGCCGTAACGCCGCTGCAGCTCATGCGCCGCCGCGGGACGGTCGGCTTCCACCTCCGCCGCACGACAGCCCAGCAGCCGCCCCGCTTCTCCCGGGTGCGGGGTCAGGATCCAGTCGTCACGCCGCTGACCGGTGAAGTGAGAGGCCAGCAGGTTGAGTCCATCGGCGTCCACCACCAGCGGTCGTGAAGCGGCCAACGCCGCCTGCAGCATGCCCTGCCCCCAGGCCCCCTGCCCCAGGCCGGGCCCGACCACCAGCACATCGGCCCGCTCCGGCAGCTCGCCGAGCTCGGCGGCACCGCGCAGGCCATGCACCATCACCTCGGGGCGATAGGTCAGGCAGGCCGTGACATGCGCCGGCGCCGTGGCCAGGCTGATCTTGCCGGCGCCCAGTCGCGCCGCCGCCTCGCTGGCGAGCAGCGCCGCGCCGCCGAAGCCCGGGGCGCCTCCCAGCACCAGCACATGGCCCATGGCGCCCTTGTGAGCATCGCGGGCACGCGACGGCAGCCACGCCTTGATCAGCTCCTGGTCGAGCAGCTCCGCCGCCGCCGGCAGATCGGCATGCTGACGGGCATCGACGCCCAGGGCACGAAAATGGACCTCACCGGCCAGCGCGGGGGCGCGCCCGGTATGCAGGCCGATCTTGTCGCCGATGAAGGTGACGGTGCGGCTGGCCCGTACGGCCACGCCGAGCTCCGCCCCGGTGTCGGCGGCCAGGCCGCTGGGAATGTCGATGGCCAGCACCGGCAGCCCGCAGGCATTGATCGCCTCGATGGCCTCGCGGAAAGCACCGCGCACCTCGCCGCTGAGCCCGGTGCCGAGCAGCGCGTCGACGATCACTTCACCGTCGAAGGCGATACCCCGACGCCAAGGCTCGCAGCCGACGCCGGCTGCCGTGGCCATCTCCTCGGCCCGTGCGGCATCGCCCTCGAGTTCCTCGAGGGGTTTTACGGCGATACGCTGCACCGCCACGCCTGCCACTGCCGCCAGCGCCGCCAGCACATGGCCATCGCCGCCATTGTTGCCGCCACCGCACAGCACGCTGATACGCTTGATGCCGGGCCAGCGCGCCCTGAGGCTCTGCCAGGCAGCGGTGGCGGCGCGTTGCATCAGGGCGAAGCCCTCGATTCCCCCCGCGATGGTGCGCCGGTCGAGCTCACGCACCTGTTCGGCACGATACAACGGGCGCAGCATGACCTGCGGTTCGCTTGAATGATTCCCGGACATCCCGTGTCTCCCTGCCGGCATTGCTTTATCATGGGAGTGTAAGCACCGTGGCGCTTTCGCCAATCCCCCCGCTTCATTTTTGCCCGGTTTTTTCTCGATCATGACCCTTCCCGCGATCCTGCAAGACAGCGCGCTGGACCAGTTGGCCACTACCATCAAGACCTGGGGACGGGAACTTGGTTTCCAGCAGGTGGGCATCGCCGACGTCGATCTGGCCGAGGACGAGCGTCATCTGCAGCGCTGGCTGGAGGCCGGATACCACGGCGAGATGGGCTTCATGGCCAAGCACGGCAGCAAGCGCACCCGACCCGAGGAACTCGTGCCCGGCACGCTGCGGGTGATCAGCGTGCGCCTGGACTACCTGCCGGCCGAGGTCGAGAGCGCCAAGGTGCTGGGGCAGCCGCAGACGGCCTATGTGTCGCGCTACGCGGTGGGCCGCGACTACCACAAGCTGATGCGCAAGCGCCTGGCCACCCTGGCCAAGTGGATCGAGGACGAGATCGGTCCCTTCGGCTACCGCGCCTTCGTCGACTCGGCGCCGGTGATGGAGCGCGCCCTGGCGCGCAAGGCCGGGCTCGGCTGGGTGGGCAAGAACGCCATGCTGCTCAACCCCCGGGCCGGCTCGCTGTTCTTTCTCGGCGAACTCTACGTCGACCTGCCGCTGCCCGTCGACCCGCCCTTCGATGGCGAACACTGCGGCAGCTGCAGCGCCTGTCGCACGGCCTGCCCCACCGGCGCCATCGTCGAGGACAAGGTGGTCGACGCCCGCGCCTGCATCTCCTATCTCACCATCGAGCTGTTCGGCGCCATCCCCGAACGCTATCGCGAGGCCATGGGCAACCGCGTGTTCGGCTGCGACGACTGCCAGTTGGTCTGCCCCTTCACCCGCTTCACCCGCGCCACGCAGGAGGAGGACTTCGCCCCGCGCCACGATCTGGATCGCGCCAGTCTGGTGTCACTCTTCGCCTGGGGCGAGGAGGAGTTCCTCGACAAGACCGCCGGCAGCCCGATCCGCCGCATCGGCTACGAGCGCTGGCTACGCAATCTGGCGGTGGGGCTGGGCAACGCCCCCTGGAGCGAGAGCGTAGAGGCGGCACTGCACGCCCGCCTCGCCTACCCCTCCGACCTGGTACGCGAGCACGTGCGCTGGGCGCTCGAACGGCAGCGGGAGAAGCGTGACCGGCTGATAGCAAGCATCTGACTGTGGTGGGCCGCGGCTTTACCGGCGACAGTCCTTCGATACGGCCGCGGCTTTACCGGCGACAGCCCTGCGAGGAGGCGCTGTAAACCCATCCCTGGGCGCTATATTTGCCATCCATGGCAAATAACCTCCTCTTCGAGCTGTCCCCGACGCCGCTCACCCTTGGTGGTGCCAGCCAGGGGCGCTCCTACTCCTCTTCGTCGCGCTCGCTGCCGGCCAGGCGCAAAAAGGTATTGCGGTAGTGCGCCAGCTCCGCCAGCGACTCGCGGATGTCGTCCAGCGCCTGGTGAGTGTTGCGCTTGCTGAAGCCGGCCAGCGCCCCTGGGTTCCAGCGCTTGGCCAGCTCCTTGACGGTGGAGACATCCAGGTTGCGGTAGTGGAAGAAAGCCAGCAGCTCGGGCATCTCGCGTTCGAGGAAGCGCCGGTCCTGATGCACGCTGTTGCCGCACATGGGCGACGAACCCGGGGCGACGTAGGCTCTAAGGAATTCCAGGGTCTGCCGCTCGGCCTCGGCGGTATCGACCCGGCTCTGCTTCACCCGCTCGACCAGGCCCGACTCGCCGTGGGTCTTCTGGTTCCACTCATCCATCGCCGCCAGCAGGCTGTCGGGCTGGTGCACCGCGAGCACGGGCCCCTCGGCCACCAGGTTGAGATCGTTGTCGGTAATCAGGGTGGCCACCTCGATGATGCGCTCGCGCTCGGGGTCGAGTCCGGTCATCTCGAGGTCGATCCACACCAGCAGGTCCTCGCGTGGCGCGGCAGTGTTGGGCATCGGTCAGGCTCCAGAGTTGAAGGGCGCGGCAGGACAGGCCGGACCACGCTGGGTACAATGACGCTATTGTAACGATCTTCGGGCGCCCATGAGCAAACGCAAGTTGAGCCGTCAGCAGCGCTGGCGCATCGAGAAGATACAGGCCGAGCGCGCCAAGCGCGCCGAGCAGCGCGACGTCAAGGACTCACAGAAGCTTGCCGCCGGCGAATACGGCCCCGAGCGACCCGGTCGGGTCATCGCCCATTTCGGCCGCACCCTCGACGTGCAGGCGGACGGCGACGGGCCGACGGTGCGCTGCCACCTGCGCGCCAACCTCGAAGGGCTGGTGACCGGCGACCGGGTCATCTGGCGTGCCGCCGAGGATGCCGAGGGCAACGTCAGCGAGGGCGTGGTGGTGGCGCGCAGCGAACGCCAGAACGTGCTGGAACGCCCCGACGCTCGCGGCCAGCTGAAGCCGGTGGCGGCCAACATCGACCAGATCCTGATCGTCTTCGCCGCGGAGCCGGCACCGCACCCCAACCTGATCGACCGCTATCTGGTGGCCGCCGAGGCCACCGGCATCACTCCGGTGCTGGTGCTCAACAAGATCGACCTGCTGCCCGAAAGCGGCGGCGAGCTGCGCGCCCTGCTGTCGCGCTACGAGGCGCTCGGCTATCCGGTGGTGGCCACCACCACGGCGCGGGCAACGGGGCTCGACGCACTGCACGAGCGCCTGGCCGGACGCACCTCGGTGTTCGTCGGCCAGAGCGGCGTGGGCAAGTCGTCGCTGATCGACCGGCTGCTGCCGGATGAGTCGCTGCGTATCGGTGCGCTGTCGAAGGACTCGCGCAAGGGCACCCACACCACCACCACGGCGCGCCTCTACCGGCTGCCGACGGCCGACGACGCCGAGCTGATCGACTCGCCCGGCATTCGCGAATTCGGCCTCGTGCATCTGGACGAACGCCAGGTCGCCGAAGGCTTCATCGAGTTTCGCGACTTCCTCGGCCGCTGCCGCTTTCGCGACTGCAGCCACCGCCACGAGCCCGGCTGCGCCCTGCTCGAGGCCGTGGAACGCGGCGACATTCATTCCCAGCGTTTTGCCAGCTATCGCCATATCGTCGATAGTCTCAACGAGACCTGATTCGGCCGCATCGCGACCATGAGATAAGGAGAGCGCCATGAGTTCCGAAGAGAATCTGCTGCCGCTGATCGTCGAACCGGAGCAGCTCGCCGAGCATCTGGACGATCCCCAACTGTTGATCGTCGACGTGCCGCTGAGGTCGGAGAGCTACGACGAGGGCCACGTGCCCGGCGCCGTATTCCTCGATTTTCGCCGCCTGATGCGTGGCGAGGGCGAGGTGCCCAACGAGGTGCCGAGCCCCGAGGCGCTGTCGCGGCTGTTCTCGTCGCTGGGCCTGACCCGCGATACCCACGTGGTGGCCTATGACGACGAGGGCGGCGGCTGGGCCGGACGCCTGTTGTGGACCCTGGAGCTGATCGGGCATACCCGTTACTCCTACCTCAACGGCGGCATCCACGCCTGGCGTCAGGCCGGCCAGCCCGTTTCCCATGAGCCGAGCGCAGCGACGCCCAGCGAGTACGAGGCCGAATTCCTGCATCCGCAGGTCGCCATCGACCGGCTGGAGCTGCAGGAGCGGCTGGGTGAAAAGGGCTTTGCAGTATGGGATGCCCGCTCGCCGGCGGAGTATCGCGGCGAGAAGGGCGAGAACCGACAGCTCGGGCACATTCCCGGCGCGGTCAACATGGAGTGGACCGAGGCCATGGACAAGGAGCGTGCGCTGCGCATCCGCGACTACGCCGAGCTGATCACCGAACTCGAGGCGCTGGGGCTCACCCCGGACATGGAAGTGGTCACTCACTGCCAGAGTCACCACCGCAGCGGCTTCACCTGGCTGGTGGGCAAGGCGCTGGGCTTCGAGAAAATACGCGGCTACGCCGGCTCCTGGAAGGAGTGGGGCAACCGCGACGATACGCCGATAGAGAAGTAAGCCAACGTTTACGACAGCCAACCGGGTAGGCAGCGATGCGACCTTATCGGGGCCGCTGGTACGAGCGAGCCGAGTAGCGCAAATCGACAGGGATGTCGATTTAGGGCAGGCAAGAGGGACCTTGATCCTGCCCGGCGCGTCACTCGGCTCGCGAATACCAGGGTTTCGACACCGATTGTCGCGAGTCGCCTTGCCCGGTTGGTTCTAAGGAAATGCTGAACAAATCGGCGAGCGGAGTGAAGCGCAAGGCGCACGGAGCGCAGGAACCGGAGCCTATGGGGTATAGGTGAGGATTCCGAGCACCGCGCAACGCAGCGATTTGCCCGCGCAGGCATTTGTGCAGTATTTCGCTAACAGACCGCTACGGAACCGTTACTTTGTCTCTTTCCAAGTTCTTCGCCCTGATCCAGTATCCGATTCCCCATCACCTGCTCTCGCGGCTGGTGGGCTGCCTAGCCGAAACCCGCGTGGCCTGGCTCAAGAATGCGCTGATCCGCGCCTTCATCAAGGTGTTCAAGGTCGACATGGGCGAGGCCGCCGAGCCGGATCCCACCGCCTATGCCACCTTCAACGACTTCTTCACCCGCGAGCTGAAGCCGGACGCCCGCCCCCTGGGCGAGGGCCTGCTGTGCCCCGCCGACGGCAACCTGTCCCAGTTCGGCCCCGTCGAGGCCGACAAGCTGCTGCAGGCCAAGGGGCACCGCTTCTCGATGATCGACCTGCTGGGCGGCGACGCCGAGGCAGCCAAGCGCTACAGCGGCGGCAGCTATGCCAACGTCTACCTCTCGCCCAAGGATTACCACCGCGTGCACATGCCGCTGGCCGGCACCCTGACCGAGATGGTCTACGTGCCGGGGCGGCTGTTCTCGGTCAACGCCGCCACCACCGACCACGTGCCCAACCTGTTCGCCCGCAACGAGCGCCTGGTGTGCCACTTCGATACCGAGCACGGCCCCATGGCCGTGGTGCTGGTCGGCGCCATGATCGTCGCCGCCATCGAGACGGTATGGGCCGGCCAGGTCACGCCGCTCTCGGGCCAGGTGCAGCGCATCCGCTTCGACCAGCCGATCCACCTGGAGCGCGGGGCGGAGATGGGTCGCTTCAAGCTCGGCTCCACGGTGGTGCTGGCCTTCGGCGGCAAGGTCGATTTCGACGCCGCTCTGGCCCCCAAGACCAAGGTCAGCATGGGTCAGTCGCTGGGTGGGGTGCCCGATCCCGGCCCGGCGTTCGTCTAGACTTCGCCCGTAGATTTTTCAGACGAAGCCTGCATCAGCAATTGGGCGTGGCGAAAGCCATCACCTCCGCCACGCTCGTTTTCCCTAGCGCCAGCTGAATCAACCGGTCGATGCCCAGCGCCACGCCGCTGCCGGCCGGCATGCCGTGCTCCAGCGCGGCCAGCAGGCGCCGGTCGACGTCCACTTCGGGCAGGCCCAGCTGTCGCCGGGTGGCGTTGTCCTCGGCGAAGCGCTCACGCTGCTCGTCGGCATCGGTGAGCTCGTCGTAGCCGTTGGCGAGCTCCAGCCCGGCAAGATAGACCTCGAAGCGCGAGGCGACCCACTCGCCATCCTCCGGGTCGCGATGGCGCCGCGCCAGGGCCGCCTGGCTCGCCGGGTAGTCCACCACCACGTCGATTCCCTCACGCCCCAGGGTGGGTTCGATGACCAGGCTCATCAGCAGGTCGAGGCAGTCGTCGCGGGCGGCATCGCTCATGTCGAGCCCACCGCGCTGGCCGGCCAGCCGCCGCAGCTCACCGAGCTCGACGCCGAAGGGGTCGAGCTCCAGCGCCTCGCGGAACAGCTCGCGGTAACGCCGTCGGCGCAGCGACCCTGCCTCACCCCCCGGTGTTGGACCGAGCACCTGACGAATCAGCGCCACGGTCTCCTCGATCAGCTCGTCGAGAGAGAAGCCCGGGCGATACCACTCCAGCATGGTGAACTCGATGTTGTGGCGCCCGCCCACCTCACCGTCGCGAAAGCTGCGGGCGAGCTGGAAGATCGGCCCGCTACCTGCGGCCAACAGCCGCTTCATGTGGAACTCAGGCGACGTCTGCAGCCACAGCCGCTCGCGCCCCGCCGGCGTGGTCGCCGTCAGCGATAGTGAGGCCAGGTGCACGTCGGTGCTGCCGCCGTGGCCCAGCACCGGCGTTTCCACTTCCAGCACACCGCGCGCAGCGAAGAACCCCCGCACCTCGGCCAGCAGCCGCGCCCGCTCGCGCAGCGTCTCGATACTCGCCGTGGGGCGCCAGTCGGTTGCCATGACACGGTCTCCACAATGATGAAGGCCACGCCGGAATAGCGTGGCCTACGTTGAACCGCGGCTTGGCCGGCGACAGGTCTATGAGAGGGCGCTGTAAATACATCCCTGTACGCTATTTTTGCCCTGCTTCGCTCTCGCATCCTGCTCCGCTTGCAGGACCGGGGCTGGCCATCCATGGCCAGCCCGTTCGGAGCGATGCTCCTCACCCATGGCAAAAAACCCTCTCTACGACCTGTCCCCTACGCCGCTCGTGCTCCAGTAAAATCAAGCGCGGGAGACGTACTCACCGGAGCGAGTATCGACTTTCAGCACTTCACCCTGGTTGATGAACAGCGGCACCCGCACCACGGCGCCGGAAGAGAGCGTGGCCGGCTTGGAGCCGCCCTGGGCGGTATCGCCCTTCAGGCCCGGGTCGGTCTCGACCACTTCCAGCTCGATGAAGTTGGGCGGCGTCACGCTGATGGCGTTGTCGTTCCACAGCGTCACGGTGTAGACCACCTGCTCCTTGAGCCACTTGGCGGTATCGCCCAGCGCCTTCTTCTCCACCGCGTACTGCTCGAAGGAACCGTCGGTCTTCATGAAGTGCCACATGTCGCCGTCGGTGTAGAGATACTCCATCTCCAGGTCCACCACGTCGGCGCCTTCCAGGCTCTCGCCCGACTTGAAGGTGCGCTCCCACACGCGGCCGGTGATCAGGTTGCGCAGCTTCACGCGGTTGAACGCCTGGCCCTTGCCCGGCTTGACGAATTCGTTCTCGACGATCGCGCAGGGGTCGCCGTCCAGCATCACCTTCAGACCGCCCTTGAATTCGTTGGTAGAATAGCTAGCCATGTTGCCTCTCGAATGATCGGGCGCGCCGCGGTAGGCTCCGGACGCGCAACGTACCGTACGACGAGGAATCGAACCCTCGCCCCATTGTGACTGGTGTGCCGCATGATAACCCGAAGCTCCGCCCTTTTGCAGAGACCGGAAACGCCGGGCGCTGACGTGACGCCCTTGACGCTGCAGAGCGCCTGGCAGAATCAGCTGTCGCGGGCGATTCGCGACCCGCGCGAGCTGTGCCGGCGCCTGGGGCTGGACGACACCTGGCTGCCCGGCGCCGAGGGCGGTCACGCGCTGTTCGAGGTGCGCGTGCCCGAGGCGTTCCTGGCGCGCATGCGCCCCGGCGATCCCCACGACCCTCTGCTGCGCCAGGTGCTGCCGCTGAGTGCCGAGGGCGAGAGCGTACCCGGCTACGTAGCCGATCCGCTGGAAGAGGCCGCGCACACGCCGGGGCCGGGGCTGATTCACAAGTACGCCGGCCGCGTGCTGCTGATTGCGAGCCCCGCCTGCGCGGTGAACTGCCGCTACTGCTTCCGCCGTCACTTCCCCTACGACGCCAACAGCCCCTCTCGCGCGCAGTGGGAGGGCTCGCTGGACACGCTGCGCAGCGACCCGAGCATCCGGGAGGCGATCCTCTCCGGCGGTGACCCGCTGGCCGCCAGCGACCGCCAGTTGGCCTGGCTCGTCGAGCGCCTCGAGGCGATTCCCCATCTCGAGCGCCTGCGCCTTCACACCCGCCTGCCGGTGGTGATCCCGGATCGCGTCGACGACGTCCTGCTCGACTGGCTCGGCAACACCCGGCTGCAGAAGGTGATGGTGCTGCACATCAACCATGCCCAGGAGATCGACCAGGCGGTGGTCGAGGCCTGCGCACGGCTGAAGGCGGCCGGGGTTACCCTGCTCAACCAGAGCGTGCTGCTGCGCGGCGTCAACGACTCGATGGCGTCATTGGCCGAGCTCTCGGAGCGGCTGTTCGAGGCCGGTGTACTGCCCTACTACCTGCACGTGCTCGACCCGGTGGCGGGCGCGGCGCATTTCGACGTGCCCGACGAAGAGGCCCGCGAACTGGTCGCGGGCCTGCGGGCGATGCTACCGGGCTTCCTGCTGCCGCGCCTGGTCAGGGAGATCCCCGGCGAGGCAAGCAAGACGCCGCTGTAGCCGACAACCACGGCACAAGCAGCGTCGGGGACAGGTCGGAGAGGAGGTCTTTTTCCAGGGAAGGAAAAAGTAGCGCCCAGGGATGGGTTTACAGCGCCTCCTCGTAGACCTGTCGCCGATCAAGCTGCGAGGCCAGGGCGGTTACTTTACGTCTGCTAAGCTCTCCGCCGTTACGTTGGCCGCCGCCGGCTGGGTGGAGACGTGGCGGTTGATGGCGCTCATCACCGCCTTCATCGAGGCGCTGGTGATGCTCTCGTCGGTGCCCACGCCGAACACCGCCTTGCCGTCGATGCGCACTTCCACGTAGGCGATCGCCTCGGCGTCGGAGCCCTGGCCGCGGGAGTGCTCGTGGTAATCGATGATCTCCACGTCATGGCCGGCCGCGCCCAGCGCCTTGATGTAGGCTGCCAGCGGGCCGTTGCCCTCGCCGCTGATGGTGCGCCGCTCGCCGTGCTCGTCGATGCTGGCCTCGAGCTTGACCTTGGGGCTATCGGCCTCGGAAGCGAGGCGGTGATTGACCAGCGCATAGGGTGAGGTGCGCTCCAGGTACTCGTCGGCGAAGGCCTGGTAGATCATCTGCGAGGTGATCTCCTTGCCGGTACGGTCGGCCACTTCCTGCACCACCTGGCTGAACTCGATGGAGAGACGGCGCGGCAGCTCGATGCCGTGCTCCTGCTCCAGCAGGTAGGAGACCCCACCCTTGCCCGACTGGCTGTTGACGCGAATCACCGCCTCGTAGCTGCGCCCCACGTCGAGCGGGTCGATGGGCAGGTAGGGTACCTCCCACATGGCCTCCGGATTGGCGCGACGCTCGGCCATGCCCTTCTTGATCGCATCCTGGTGAGAGCCGGAGAAGGCGGTGAAGACCAGATCGCCCACGTAGGGGTGGCGCGGATGCACCGGCAGCTGGTTGCAGTACTCCACCTCACGCATGATTGGCGTGATGTTGGAGAAGTCGAGCCCCGGGTGCACGCCCTGGGTGTAGAGGTTCATGGCCAGGGTGACGATATCGACGTTGCCGGTGCGCTCGCCGTTGCCGAACAGCGTGCCCTCGACGCGGTCGGCGCCGGCCATCACGGTGAGCTCCGCCGCCGCCACACCGGTGCCACGGTCGTTGTGCGGATGCACGCTGACGATCAGGTGATCGCGGTTCTTCACGTTGCGACAGAACCACTCGACCTGATCGGCGTAGTTGTTGGGCGTGGCCGCCTCCACCGTGGCCGGCAGGTTGACGATCATCGGCTTCTCGGCCGTGGCGCCGTAGGCCTCCATCACCTCCTCGACCACCTCCTTGGCGAAGTCCATCTCGGTGGTGGTGAACAGCTCAGGCGAGTACTGGAAGGTCCAGTTGGTTTCCGGCGCCGCCGCCATCAGTTCGCGAATCTGGGTGGTGGCGTCCACCGCGATGCCGATGCACTCCTCCTTGCTGACGTTGAACACCACGCGGCGGAATACCGGGTCGGTGGCGTTGTAGACGTGCACGATGGCATTCTTGGCGCCCTTGAGCGACTCGAAGGTACGCTCGATCAGGTGCGGACGCGCCTGGGTCAGCACCTGGATGGTGACGTCATCCGGTACCCGGCCGTTCTCGATCAGCGAGCGCACGAAGTCGAAGTCGGTCTGCGAGGCCGAGGGGAAGCCCACCTCGATCTCCTTGAAGCCGATCCTCACCAGCAGGTCGAAGAAACGCTGCTTGCGCTCCTGATCCATGGGATCGATCAACGCCTGGTTGCCATCGCGCAGATCGACGCTGCACCACAGCGGCGGCGTTTCGATGCGTCGGTTCGGCCACTGACGGTCGGGCAGATCGACGGCGACGAAGGGGCGGTACTTGGCGGCGGGGTTGTCGAGCATCATGGCGGTGGTCTCCCTAGCTGGCGGCTCTGATAGGCGGCATTCAGAAACGACGACGCCCCGGCTGCATGGAGCATACCGGGGCGTCGTGGCGATAGACGGAACGGCGCACGCAACCCTTTACCGTCACGGCAAACACGGTCACGGCAAAACGGCGTACGTAGCGGAAAGCAATTCGGTTGGTGGACATCTCGGTACCTCGACTGACCTGGACAAAAACGCGATGCGCAGCGCATCGCCCGACGCTCAAAGGCCGGGTAGTAGTCGTAGGTTCAGGCTGAGGTAGCAAAATGTCGTGTTCATGCCCTCTAGAAAATCAGCCTGCGTGATGCTTGTCAAGGGTCGCCCTCGTTTTTGGCTTCGTCATCGGCCCGCCGCCACCACTCGATCAAAGCCGGCGGTACCGTCTCCTCGGCCACGGTGAGCCCCCAAAGAGTGGTACCGCTGGCATCCTCCACGCTCAGGCAGAAGCGGCGCCGGTCGGCGCCTTCCACCTCTTCACGACCCGCTGCCCGCCCTGCTTCCGCGCTCGACAGCAGGCGCCAGAGCTCGTCGCGCTGAGCTTCGCTGTAGCGGGCACAGCGGATGCAGCGCGGGCGCGCCAGGCCGGGGAAATGCGCCACGCCCCCCTCGCGACGCAGCCGAACCACACTGGTCGGCGTCAGGGGCGGCGGCTGGCTCACGGCGACACCCCCACGCGCCGCCAGCCTTCGCGCACCGCTGTCGCCTCCCGGCTTGCGGCGCCATAGCGACGCTCGGCGTTGTCATGGGTCAGCGCGGCGAAGGTGACGAAGTCGCTGTCCTGATTCAGGCGGCGATCGACGAGGGTGTCGTACCAGATCCGCCCGGCCCGCTCCCAGGCATGACCGCCCAGTGCCATGGCCACCAGATGAAAGGCGTGATTGGGAATGCCCGAGTTGATGTGCACCCCGCCATGATCCGCTTCGGTGACCACGAAAGCCTCCATGTGATCGGGCTGCGGATCGCGCCCCAGCAGGGGGTCGTCGTAGGCAGTGCCTGGCCTGGCCATGGAGCGCAGGGCGCGGCCGGCGACCCGCTCGGTGAACAGCCCCTTGCCGATCAGCCAGTCCGCCTGGTCGACGCTCTGCCCCAATTCACGCTGCCTGACCAGGCTGCCGAACACGTCGCACAGCGACTCGTTGAGCGCCCCGGACTGCCCCGCATAGGCCAGTGCGGCTTCGTGCTGGATGACGCCATGGGTCAGCTCGTGGGCAATGATGTCCGGGGCGATGGTGAAGCGGTTGAACAGTTCGCCATCACCGTCGCCGAACACCATCTGACGGCCGTCCCAGAAGGCGTTCTCGTAGTCACGACCGTAGTGGACCGTGGCCAGCAGCGCCATGCCGTCATCGTCGATGGAGTGCCGTTCGTAGACTTCCCAGAACAGCCGGTAGGTCGCTCCCAGCCCCTGATACGCCTCGTCGACGGCGGGGTCGCCGCTCTCTCCCTGCCCTTCGCGCCTCACCAGCCGGCCGGGCAGCACCTGACGCTGCTCGGCGGAGTGGACGTAGCGAGCCGGCTCGCCACGCCGGGCGCTGCCCTGCGGCAGGGCCGTGCTGCCCGCCCGGGCGCGAAAGCGGCCGTCCGCCAGCAGGGTCTGGCGTGCACACTCCCGCTGGTGAGCCGAGCCGCTGCTGGCGAGTCGCTCGAGCAGATAGGGCGGCAGAAAGCTGCGCGCCTCCGAGGCTGAATGATCGGTCATCCCTTACTCTCCTTCTGCCACCTGGCTCGGCCATCGAGCCCGCTCATCTGAGCATAGCGGAAGCGCTATTTTTCGCGCCGCTCGAGCATCGCCTCCATGCGTGACAGCTGATCGCGCAGCTGGCGCACGTCGTCGCGCAGGCCGTGCAGCTCCGCCGCCTCGCCCTCGCCGCTCTCCAGCTCGATCTGGATGCTCTCCTTCTGCATCACGTCGAGTACGATGCCGATCATCATGTTGAGGAAGATGAAGGCGTTGAGGAAGATGAAGGTGAGGAAGAAGATCCAGGCGTAGGGGTAATGCTCCATGGTGGGATAGAGCACCGCCGTGGCCCAGCTCTCGAAGGTGGCGACCTGGAACAGCGTCAGCATGGCCAGCGAGATGTTGCCCCACAGCCGCTCGTCGACGTCGCTGAACAGGAAGCTGCCGATGGCCGCATAGATGTAGAAGATGATGAACATCAGCAGCGCCACGTAGCCCATGCGCGGGATCGACTTGAACAGCGCCGCCACCAGCAGGCGCAGCTCGGGAATCATCGACACCAGTCGCAGCACGCGGAAGATGCGCAGCAGCCGCGCCAGCAGCACCATCTCGGAATCGTCCATGGGGATCAGGCTGGCGGTGACGATGAGGAAATCGAAGACGTTCCAGCCCTTCTTGAAGAAGTCGGTCAGCCGCCGCTCCGCCGCCATGCGGATCAGGATCTCCACCAGGAAGAAGATCGTGACCGCCACGTCCAGCACCCGCAGCCATTGCTGGAAATGGGTGATCTCGTCGTAGGTTCTCGCCCCGATCAGCAGGGCCGAGAGCACGATGATCGCAATCACCGTGAGTTCGAAGATCTTGTTGGCACGCAGACGCTCGAAGCGCTCGCGCCAGGTATCGAAGGAAGCGCTCATGGACATTCTCGGAAACACGCTCTGGGAAACTCCAACTCGATGCCACTCGCCGGACCGCCGGCCGGGCGCAGCGATGGTATCACGAGCACGAAGCGCGCAACGCCCATCACGGAGAATGGCAACACCGGACGTTACGACAACGAAACCTTTATTCACGCTCCCCGCCTTGTCCTGCTTCCACCCTCCTGCCTACTTTCTAGTCATCACGTGCAAGGGAAGCGCTGATAAATCGGCGAGCGGGATGAAGCACAAGGCGCACGGAGCGCAGAAACCGGAGCCTATGGGCTATAGGTGAGGATTTCGAGCACCGCGCAACGCAGTGATTCGCACGCGCAGACATTTATGAAGTGCTTCCCAAGGAAAAGGAGTTCAGTACATGAGCGATGAGAAGCAACCCCCACAGGAGCAGTCCCACCAGCCCGGCGCCGAGTACAAGATGGACCCGCAGCCGGAGTACATCCGCGACAGCTACCGCGGCGCCGACAAGCTCAAGGACAAGGTGGCGATCATCACCGGCGGCGACAGCGGCATCGGTCGTGCCGTGGCGGTGCACTACGCCCGCGAGGGCGCCGACTGCGTCATCGTGCATCTGGAAGAGGACACCGACGCCCGCGACACCCAGCAACTCGTCGAGGCCGAGGGGCGCCGCTGCCTGGTGCTCAAGGGCGACGTGGGCGAGCCATCGTTCTGCGACGAGATCGTCGACAGGACCCTGGCGGAATTCGGCAAGCTCAACATCGTGGTACACAACGCCGCCGAGCAGTACGACTGGGACGACATCACCGAGATCCCCCCGGATCAGCTGCAGCGCACCTTCCAGACCAACGTGTTCAGCCACTTCTACCTGACCAAGGCGGCCCTGCCCCACATGGGCGAGGGTGACAGCATCATCTGCACCTCGTCGATCAACGCCTTCAAGGGCAACCCGACGCTGATCGACTACACCGCCACCAAGGGCGCGATCCAGGGCCTGGTGCGCTCGCTGGCGGTACCGCTGGCCGAGAAAGGGATTCGCGTCAATTCGGTGGCCCCGGGTCCGGTGTGGACGCCGCTGATCCCGGCCAGCTTCGACGCCGAGAAGGTCGCCTCCTTCGGCGGCCAGGTGCCGATGAATCGCGCCGGCCAGCCCTCCGAGATGGGGCCGGCCTACGTCTACCTGGCCTGCGAGGAGTCCTCCTACATGAGCGGCCAGACGCTGCACCTCAACGGCGGCGTGGTGCTGAACACTTGAGCCCGAGCGCCCGACGCACGAAGGCCGCCCCATTCGGGCGGCCTTCGTCGTTCTGGGCGGATCGGAGTCAGCTCAGGTGGTCAGCTCGGCAGGATCCAGCAGTCCGGTGAGTTCCTGGGCGTGGTAGGCGGCCTCGCGCCCGCGCGGGGTCAGGTAGCCACCGTCGGCCTGGGTCACCAAGCCCTTCTCATACAGCCGCTCGGCGGCGGCCACAGCGCCGGGAGATGCGCTACCGGCATGCACCTTGAGGCCTGCCTGGGTGGTATCGAGGTTGTACAGGCAGAGCAAGTTCAGCTCGTCCAGCAGCTCGGCGGAGAAATGCGCTTGGGCCATGGCGACCTCCGATTCAATGGGGTTCTTCGAAGGTACGCCAGTTCCCACTGCGGCACCAGTGCTCTCGCCTTACCCCTTTCGTCGGTTAGCCCGCGCGGCTGTCGTCCTCCAGATCCCCTTCGCGATAGCCCATCAGGTAGAGCACGGCGTCGATGCCCAGCGTCGAGATCGACTGGCGCGCCTGGCTGCGCACCAGGGGCTTGGCGCGGAAAGCGATGCCGAGACCGGCGGCCGCCAGCATCTTGAGATCATTGGCGCCGTCGCCCACGGCGATGGTCTGCTCCATGGCGAGCCCCTCGCGGGCGGCGATCTCGCGCAGCAGCTCGGCCTTGCGGCTGGCATCCAGGATCGGCTCGCGCACCTCGCCGGTGACCTTGCCATTCTCGATCACCAGCTCGTTGGCGTGGATCTCGTCGAAGCCGAGCGTCTCCTGCAGGTGGCGGGCGAAGTAGGTGAAGCCGCCGGAGAGAATCGCGGTGCGGTAGCCCAGGCGCTTGAGGTGCTTCATCAGCCGCTCGACGCCATCCATCAGCGGCAATTCTTCGGCGATCTCGGCCAGCACCGCTTCGTCCAGCCCCTTGAGCTTGGCCATGCGCTCGCGGAAACTCTGCTGGAAATCGAGCTCGCCGCGCATGGCGCGCTCGGTCACCGCTGCCACTTCTTCGTAGACGCCATGACGACGGGCTAGCTCGTCGATCACCTCGGCCTGGATCAGGGTCGAGTCCATGTCGAAGCAGACCAGGCGACGGTGGCGGCGCCAGATCGAGTCCTCCTGGATGGCGATGTCGACGCCGTGCATGGCGCCCAGCGCCAGGGCCTTCTCGCGCAGGCTGTCGAGATCGATCTCCTCGCCGCGCAGCCAGCACTCCACGCAGGAGCCGAAGCGCGGCACGCCGCCGTCCAGCGGTTCACGGCCCGAGAGACGATGGATCAGCTCCACGGTGAGGCCGTGCTCGGCGGTCAGCGCCCCCACCTCGGCCAGGATGCCGGCGGGCAGGTGCGGTGCCAGCAGCGTCAGGATCAGCCGCGGTTCGCTGGCCTGGCTGCTCCAGCGCTGGTAGTCCTCGGCGCTGACCTGGATCGCCTGCACGTCGAGGCCCAGGCTGTCGCCCACCTCGTTGAGCGCCCCTTCCAGGTCGCTGTCGTGCTCGAGGCCGACCAGCGCCTCCAGCGAGACCATGCCGAAGGTCACGCTCTGATTGATGTCGAGCAGCCGCGCGCCGCTGCGCGCCAGGGCCTGGCCCAGGCCGGCCAGCTGGCCGGGTCGTGCCGCGCCGGTGGCGCGGATCAGCAGTCGTCGTGTCATTCCCCACTCTCCAGGCGGTCGACCTTCTGCAGGCCGCGAGGCAGCTTGCTGCCGCGTCGACCGCGCTCGCCGCGATAATAGTCCAGTTCGGCGTCTTTCAGCGTCAGATGCCGCTTGCCGGCATGGATGATCAGTGACGCCCCCGCGGGCAGCAGCGCGATGTCGCGCACCAGCTCCTCGCGTCGGGCGGCGCGGGCGCCGGGAATGTCGATCATCTTGTTGCCCTTGCCCTTGGCCAGCTCGGGCAGCTGCTCGAGCGGGAACAGCAGCAGTCGCCCTTCGTTGGAGACCGCCGCCACCCAGATGTCCTCGCCCTCAGGCACGCGCACCGGCGCCATCACGCGACAGCCCTTGGGCACCGAGAGCACCGCCTTGCCCGACTTGTTCTTGCCGATCAGCTCCTCGAGCTTGGCCACGAAACCGTAGCCGCCGTCGCTGGCCAGCAGGTAACGACTCTCGGGCGGAGCCAGCATCAGTCCGGCCATGTGCGCACCGGCCACCACGTTGACCCGGCCGGTGACCGGCTCGCCCTGGCTGCGGGCGCTGGGCAGGTTGTGGGCGGCCAGGGTATAGGCGCGGCCAGTGTCGTCGAGCAGCACCAGCGGCTGGTTGGTCTTGCCGCGAGCGGCCAGGGCAAAGCGGTCGCCGGACTTGTAGGAGAGCCCTTCCGGGTCGATGTCGTGACCCTTGGCGGCACGGATCCAGCCCTTCTCGGAGAGCACCACGGTGATGGGGTCGGCGCCCATCAGCTCGACCTCGGAGAGCGCCTTGGCCTCCTCGCGCTCGACGATGGGCGAACGGCGCTCGTCGCCGTGCTCGCGGGCCGCTTCGCGCAGCTCCTCCTCGATCAGGTCGGTGAGCTTGGCCTCGCTGCCGAGCAGCTCCTTGAGGCGCTTGCGCTCGGCTTCCAGCGCGTCCTGCTCGCCGCGGATCTTCATCTCCTCGAGCTTGGCCAGGTGGCGCAGACGCAGCTCGAGGATCGCCTCGGCCTGGCGGTCGGAGAGGCCGAAGGCGGCCATCAGCGCGCTCTTGGGCTCGTCCTCCTCGCGGATGATGCGGATCACCTCGTCGATGTTGAGGTAGGCGACCAGCAGGCCCTCGAGAATGTGCAGGCGGTCCTCGACCTTGCCCAGACGATGCTCCAGGCGCCGGCGCACGGTCTTGCGACGGAAGCTGAGCCATTCGCCGAGCATGTCGGGCAGCGGCATCACCCGCGGCCGGCCGTCGAGACCGATCACGTTGAGGTTGACGCGGATGTTCTTCTCGAGGTCGGTGGTGGCGAACAGGTGCGCCATCATCGCCTCGATGTCGACGCGGTTGGAGCGCGGTTCGATCACCAGCCGGGTCGGCTCCTCGTGGGTCGACTCGTCGCGCAGGTCGTCGACCATGGGCAGCTTCTTGGCCTGCATCTGGGCGGCGATCTGCTCGAGCACCTTGGAGCCACTGACCTGGTAGGGCAGCGCGGTGACCACCACCTTGCCCTCTTCCATCACGTAGCGCGCGCGCAGCTTCACCGAGCCGCGGCCGCTCTCGTAGAGCTTGTGCAGGTCGTCGCGGGACGTGATGATCTCCGCCGCAGTGGGGAAGTCCGGCGCCGGCAGGTGCTGCATCAGCTCGGCGGTGGTGGCCTCGGGATGGCGCAGCAGGTGGCAGGTGGCCTCGACCACTTCGTTCACGTTGTGCGGCGGAATGTCGGTGGCCATACCCACGGCGATGCCGGTACCGCCGTTGAGCAGCACGTGGGGCAGACGCGCCGGCAGCACCACCGGCTCGTTCATGGTGCCGTCGAAGTTGGGGGTCCAGTCGACGGTGCCCTGGCCCAGCTCGGCGAGCAGCACTTCGGCGAACCTGGAGAGCCGCGATTCGGTGTAGCGCATCGCCGCGAACGACTTGGGATCGTCGGGGCTGCCCCAGTTGCCCTGGCCGTCCACCAGCGGGTAGCGATAGCTGAACGGCTGCGCCATCAGCACCATCGCCTCGTAGCAGGCGATGTCGCCGTGGGGGTGGAACTTGCCCAGCACATCGCCGACGGTACGCGCCGACTTCTTGTACTTGGCACTGGCGTTCAGCGCCAGCTCGCGCATGGCGTAGACGATGCGCCGCTGCACCGGCTTCATGCCGTCGCCGATGTGGGGCAGCGCCCGGTCGAGGATGACGTACATCGAGTAGTCGAGGTACGCCTTCTCGGTGTATTCGCGCAGCGAGAGGCGCTCGACGTCGCCCTCCGCCACCTGGATATCCATGGTCATACGATATGCCCTTGGTCAGGGTTCAATGTCTCTCGTTCCCGCCGCGGCTATCCCGGCGACAGGCGCCAATAAGCCCTACTCCATATACTGCGGAGCCGCTTCGAGCGAAGGCCAGGGTAGGCAGCCGCTGTGCGAAAAAGCGGAGTTTACATCTTGTAAATGAGCATTTGGCGCACAGCGGCTAACACCGCCTGGCCGAGCGCAGAAAGGCTCATTCAATCAGACTTCGATATCCGCCAGGTTGCCATAGTCTTCGAGCCAGCTCTTGCGGTCGGCGGCGCGCTTCTTGGCCAGCAGCATGTCCATCATCTCCATGGTACCGTCGCCGACCTCGCGGGTGAGCTGCACCAGGCGCCGGGTCTCCACCGCCATGGTGGTCTCGCGCAGCTGTAGCGGACTCATCTCGCCGAGGCCCTTGAAGCGCTGCACGTTGGGTGTGCCGCGCTTGCCCTCGAGCTTGCGCAGGATCGCCGCCTTCTCGCTCTCGTCCAGGGCGTAGTGCACCTCCTTGCCCAGGTCGATGCGGTAGAGCGGCGGCATGGCGACGTAGACATGGCCGGCATCCACCAGCGCCGGGAAGTGGCGCACGAACAGCGCGCACAGCAGCGTGGCAATGTGCAGGCCGTCGGAGTCGGCGTCGGCGAGGATGCAGATCTTGTGGTAGCGCAGCTGGCTGAGGTCGTCGCTGCCCGGGTCCATGCCCACCGCCACGGCGATGTCGTGGACCTCCTGGGAGCCGTAGATGTCGTGGCTGTCGACCTCCCAGGTGTTGAGGATCTTGCCGCGCAGCGGCAGGATCGCCTGAGTCTCGCGGTTGCGCGCCTGCTTGGCGCTGCCGCCGGCCGAGTCGCCCTCGACCAGGAACAGCTCGCCCTGGGCCGGATCCTGACCGGAGCAGTCGGCCAGCTTGCCGGGCAGCGCGGGGCCGGCGGTAACCTTCTTGCGCGCCACCTTCTTGGCGCTCTTCTGGCGCCGCTGGGCAGCGCTGATCACCAGCTCGGCCAGGGCCTCGGCCTGATCGACGTGGTGATTCAGCCACAGCGAGAAGGCGTCCTTCACCACGCTGGAGACGAATGCCGCCACCGTGCGCGAGGAGAGGCGCTCCTTGGTCTGGCCGGCGAACTGCGGGTCGAGCATCTTCACCGACAGCACGTAGGCGACGCGCTCCCACAGGTCCTCGGCGGTGAGCTTGACCCCCCGCGGCAACAGGTTGCGGTATTCGCAGAACTCGCGCAGCGCCTCGAGCAGGCCCGAGCGCAGCCCGTTGACGTGGGTGCCGCCCTGGGGCGTGGGAATCAGGTTGACGTAGCTCTCCATCAGCGTCTCGCCGCCTTCGGGCAGCCACTGCACCGCCCAGTCCACCGCCTGCTCGTCGTCGGCGAAGTGACCCACCAGGGGCGAAGCCGGCAGCACCTCGAAGCCGTCGGTGGCCTGGGCCAGGTAGTCGCGCAGGCCATCCTCGTACTGCCACACGCTCTCGGCGCCGTCGGCCTCCACCAGGGTGACCTTGAGCCCCGGGCACAGCACCGCCTTGGCCCGCAGCAGATGCTTGAGCCGCCCTATGGCCAGTTTCGGGCTGTCGAAGTAGGACTCGTCGGGCCAGAAGCGCACCAGGGTGCCGGTGGTGCGCTTGGCCACGCTGCCGATCTCGGCCAGCTCCGAGACCTTGTCGCCGTGCTCGAAGGCCATGGCGTGGCGGGCGCCGTCGCGCATCACCTCGACCTCCAGACGCCGCGACAGGGCGTTCACCACCGACACCCCGACGCCGTGCAGACCGCCGGAGAAGCGATAGCTGGACTGGGAGAACTTGCCGCCGGCATGCAGCCGGGTGAGGATCAGTTCGATCCCGGAGACGCCGTGCTCGGGGTGGATGTCGATCGGCATGCCGCGGCCGTCGTCGGCCACCTCGATACCGCCATCCTCCAGCAGGCGCACGCTGACTTCCCGGGCATGGCCGGCCAGTGCCTCGTCGACGCTGTTGTCGATGACTTCCTGAGCCAGGTGGTTGGGGCGGGTGGTGTCGGTGTACATGCCGGGGCGCTTGCGCACCGGATCGAGACCGGAGAGTACTTCGATTGAGCTGGCACTGTACTGTGTCATGCGTGTCCCAAAGCCATTACGAATTCGATTGCGCTCCCAGCGTGATCTCTGCGCATCCCTGTCGCCCGCCCTGCTGCCGCGCGGTTCACCCCTGCCGGCATGATACCCGTTCCGGCGGCAGGTCGTGTCCACCATGGGCCAGGATAGCCGGCAGATACGTCTCCAGGGCGCGGAACACATGGTCGCCGCCCGGGTGCAGCACGGTCCTGGCACCCCGATAGAGCGCAAAGGCGTCCGCCGGATCCAGCGTCTCGTCGGCGCTGCCCAGCAGCAGCAGATAGCGCTCGGGCGTCACCCGCTGCGGCGTCAGTGCATCGAGCTCCTGGCGGTGAGCCGTCTCGATGGTGAAGCGCTCGCCGGTATGCTCGTTGACGAAGGCTTCGCCGACCCACTCCGATACCAGCCGCGCCGGTCGTACCGCCGGATTGATCAACACGGCGCGAAGGTCGTGACGCTCGGCCAGGCAAGTGACCAGGAAACCGCCCATGGAGCTGCCCACCAGCAGCGGCCTCTCCCCCAGCCCCTGCAGTAGCGCCTCGGCCTGCTGCAGAGCCGCCAAGGGCCGATGCGACAGCTGCGGCGTCTCGCAGGGTAGCGCCAGGACGGCACAGGCGGCGCGCATCAGCACCGCCTTGGGTGAGCCGTAGCCGCTGTTGAAGCCATGCAGATAGAGCACACCGCTGGCCGGTGGCGCTGCCAGCGGCGTGCTCAGCATACCCAAGCCACTGTATACATTACCAGCCCTACTGCAGCCTGGTACGGATATCGCTTCAACGCTCACCCTCCTGCTCGGCGCGCCACACCGCTTCGATCAGCGCCCGGCTCGAGGCATCCATTCTGTCGAGGCCGTCGCGCTCGGCCAGGATCCGTTCGGTCTCGCCGGCGATCTGCTTGCCCAGCTCCACCCCCCACTGATCGAACGGGTTGATGCCCCAGATGGCGGCCTGGACGAACACCTTGTGCTCGTAGAGTGCGATCAGCGCCCCCAACGTGGCGGGCGTCAGGCGGTCGAGCAGCAGCGTGGTGGAGGGCTGGTTGCCGCGGTAGCGCTTGTGTCCGGGCCGCTCGCCCGGCTCATCGATGGCGTCGTCGCCGAGCATCAGCAGGCGCGACTGAGCGAAACAGTTGGCCAGCGTCAGACGATGCTGGGCCATCAGGTGATCGCGGGTCGCCGCGTCCTCGACGTCGTCGTAGCGCGTGAGCGGCGCGATGAAATCGCACACCACCGGCTGGGTGCCCTGGTGCAGCAGCTGGTAGAAGGCGTGCTGGGCATTGGGACCGAGCTGCCCCCACAGTACCGGACAGGTGGAGTAGCTCACCTGACGGCCATCGTGGGTGGCCGACTTGCCGTTGGACTCCATCTCCAACTGCTCGAGATAGGCGGCGAAGTGCTCCAGGCGACCGTCGTAGGGCAGGATCGAGTGGGCGCGGATATCGAGGAAATTGACGTTCCAGATCCCCGCCAGGGCCAGCAGCACCGGCAGGTTGTCGGCCAGAGGCGCCTGGGCGAAGTGCTCGTCCATGGCATGGGCGCCAGCCAGCAGCTCGCGGAAGTTGGCCATGCCGATCACCAGGGCGATGGGCAGCCCGATGGCGCCCCACAGCGAGTAGCGGCCGCCGACCCACTCCCAGAACAGCAGTTGGTTGGCCTCGGCGATGCCCCACTCGCTCATCTTCTCGGGCTTGGCCGAGACGCCGACGAAGTGCTGACGCATCACCATGGCTTCGTCCACGTCCTTGCCATCCTCCACCAGCCGCGCCATCAGCCAGTCGCGGGCGGTGCGCGCGTTGGACAGCGTATCGATGGTGGTGAAGGACTTCGACGAGATCACGAACAGCGTGGTCTCGGGGTTGAAGCGGGTGAGGTAGTCGGCAAGCTGCGAGCCATCCATGGTCGAGGCGAAGTGCACCTCGACGTGATGGGCATCGGCGGGGCGATAGTCGGCCAGGGCGTGGGTCACCATCAGCGGGCCCAGGTCGGAGCCGCCGACGCCGAGATTGACCACGTCGTGAATCGGCCGGCCGGTGGCGCCGCGCCACTGGCGGGCATGCAGCCGCTCGACCATGGTCGCCATGCGATCCAGGGTGGCGTGCACGCCGGGCACCACGTCCTCGCCCTCGACGAGTAGCGAGGCCTCGGGGGGCAGGCGCAGCGCCGTGTGCAGCGCCGGACGATCCTCGCTGACGTTCACGTGCGCACCGCTCAATAGTGCCTGAATGCCTTCCGGCACCCCGGCCTCTCGCGCCAGGTCCAGCAGCAGCGCAAGCGTGGCATCGCTCCAGCGCTGCTTCGACAGATCGAGGGTCAGCCCCGCCGCCCGTCGCGTGAAAGCGCTGCCTCGCGTCTGGTCGACGAACAGCTGGCGCAGGTGAGCGCCGCGCATCTCCTCGGCATGTTCCATCAGCCGCTGCCAGGCACCGGTCCGGTCGATGGGTGCTTGGTTCATGGCAATCCTCCTTGACGTCTTGCGGGAGCCGCCGCATCAGGCAAGGCTCCCGTCGAAACTGGGCAAAGTTCCACCGCTCTCAGGCTAGCCTTGTATCCGCCTGTAAATCCACCGCTGCGTCGCTGTGGCGCTATCCGTGCAGCCGGCCGGCAGCAAGCGTAGAATGTCCGCCTGTTCCACGCTACCGGCCTGACCTGCTCATGAGTGACGCATCTTATCGTGACGCGATCTTTTCGACACCCCTGGACCGGGTGGCGCGCTTCTCCTTCGACGAGCAGGTGGTGGCCTGTTTTCCCGACATGATCCGTCGCTCGGTGCCCGGCTACGGCCAGATTCTGGGCATGTTGGGGCTGATCGCGGCCCGCCACCTGCGCCACGGCGCTCACGTCTACGACCTGGGCTGCTCGCTGGGCGCCGCCAGCCTGGCCCTGGCCGGCCAGCTGCCGCCGGACGCCTTCCGGCTGACCGCGGTGGACCTCTCCCCGGCCATGGTGGAGCGTGCCCGCGAGACCCTCGCCGCGGAGTGTCCCGAACACGCCATCGAGGTGATCGAGGGCGATATCCGTGCCCTCGACTATTGCCCCTCGGGTCTGGTGATCCTCAACTTCACCCTGCAGTTTCTGCCCCCCGAGAATCGCGAAGCCCTGCTCGCTCGACTCTATGCCGCGCTGGAACCGGGCGGAGTGCTAGTACTCTCGGAAAAGGTGGTCGATCCCGACGAACGCGACAACGCCTGGCGGGTGGAGCGCTACCACGACTTCAAGCGCGCCAACGGCTACAGCGAGCTGGAGATCAGCCAGAAGCGTACGGCGCTGGAGAACGTGCTGGTGCCGGACACTCTGGAAGCCCACCATGCGCGCCTGGCGCGGGCCGGCTTCCCGCGCTCGCTGACCTGGTTCCAGTACCTCAACTTCGCCTCGCTGATCGCGTTCAAGGAGGCCTGAGGTGGCGATCCCTGCCGAACACCGCCCGCTCTATCGCGCCTTCATCGATCAGGGGCTGGACTCCTGGCTCGCCCGCCTGCCGGAACAGCTGGCCCGCGGCCTCGACCGCAAGCGCTACGGCGATCTGCCGGCCTGGGAGAAGGCGGTGGCCAAGCTGCCCGACCTGCCCGAGGCTCGCGACGTCCGGTTGGACGTCGATACCGTAACGGTGGATTGCCCCCTCGACGACAGCCGGCGGCGCCAGTGCGAGAACCTGCTGCGCAAGCTCGCGCCGTGGCGCAAGGGCCCCTACCGGCTCGCCGACATTCACATCGACACCGAGTGGCGCTCCGACTGGAAGTGGCAGCGAGTCTCCCCCCACCTGGCTCCGCTGACCGGCAGGCGGGTGCTCGACGTGGGCGGCGGCAGCGGCTACCACGCCTGGCGCATGGCCGGCGCCGGTGCCGCCTTCGTGCTGGTGATCGACCCCTCGCCGCGCTTCTATTACCAGTTCCAGGCGCTGCGTCACTTCGTCGGCGATGCCGACGGCGGCCGCACCCACTTTCTGCCGGTGGGCATCGAGGACGTGCCCGAACGGCTCGCTTTCTTCGACACGGTGTTCTCCATGGGCGTGCTCTACCACCGCCCTTCCCCGCTGGAGCATCTGCTGCAGCTGAAGGACGCCCTGCGCCCCGGCGGTGAGCTGGTGCTGGAGACACTGGTGGTGGAAGGCGACGCCACCACGGTACTACTACCCGGCGAGCGCTACGCCGCCATGCCCAACGTCTACTTCCTGCCGTCGTCCCTGGCGCTGTGCCAGTGGCTCGAGCGCTGCGGCTTCGTCAACGTGCGGGTGGTGGACGAAGCATTCACCTCCCTGGAGGAGCAGCGCTCTACCGAGTGGATGACCTTCCAGTCGCTGGCCGACTTCCTCGATGCGACCGACCCCAAGCGCACCCGCGAGGGCTACCCGGCGCCGCGGCGGGCGGTGGTCATCGCCAATAAGCCCGCCTAGACCCCGAAGGGATAGGTATCCGGCACCTCCTCGGGCCGCCACAGCTCGCCCCAGTCGAACGGCTCCACGGCGCGGGTCTCGTCGAGATGGAACACGGCGTCGAACTGCTGGGCCATGGATGCCTTGAAGTAGTGGCTGATGCGCTCCGACTCGGGGCGGTAGATCACGCCGATGGCGCGCTGCCACAGCGGCTCCTTCAAGGGCGCCGCGCCCTTGCCCAGCGGCAGGTAGAAGTCGCCGGGGCCACTGTCGTGGAACAGCCGCTCGACGCTGCCCTCCATCGCGGGGCGCACCTTGCGATGCTCCACCGGCCCGCCCCAATCGCGGGCCGCCGAGACGAAACCGGTATGGGTGGTGAAGCCCACCAGCAGCGCCTGATCGGCACCGAAGCGATGGCGCACCAGCTGGCCGACGTTGTGCTGGCCGCGATGCCAGCCCATGTCGGTGAAGGCTGCATCGCCCAGGTGGGAGTTGTGCGCCCACACCACCAGCTTGCCCCGCCCGCCCTGGCGACGCAGATGCTCGCGCAGCTCGGCGAGGGTATCGGTCATGTGCTCGTCGCGCAGGTTCCAGGTGTCCACCCGCGAGCCGAACATGGCCCGGTAGTAGTGCTCCGCATTGACCACCACGCGGGCGTTCTGCTCGGCGAAGAACTGCGCGTCGCGGGCACTTCGGCCATCCTCACGCAGATACTCGCCGGACTTCTCGAGCAGATCGGCGAGCAGGCGCACGGCGGCGTCCTCACAGATACGGCTGAGACCGAAGGCGGCATCGTGGCCATAGCGCACCGGATCGCCGCCGTGGTCAAGGCAGGCATAGCCCTCCCGGGCGATGCGCGCTTGCTCCGGGTCGATGCCATCGAGGTACTCGATCACCGCCTCCGCCGAGCGATGCAGGCTGTAGATGTCCAGGCCATGAAAGCCCACCTGCCCCGCCTCGTCCTGCCCGGCGTTGTACCGTTCGAGCCAGCCGATGAAGTCGCGCACCTCGGTGTTGCGCCACATCCACTGCGGGAAACGCTGGAAGTCGTCGAAGGCGCTCTTGAGCGTGTCGCCGCCGCCCCCGCGCACGTAGCGGTCGAGCCGCAGCGCATCGGGCCAGTCGGCCTCGACGATCACCGCCTCGAAGCCCTTCTCGCGGATCAGCCGCCGGGTGATCTCGGCGCGCATGCGGTAGAACTCGGCGGTGCCGTGGGATGCCTCGCCGAGCAGCACCAGTGAGCGCTCACCAACCTGCTCGAGCAGGCGGTCGTAGTCGCGGCTCTCGCCGGCAAGGGGAATGGCATGGTCGCGAACGTAGTCCTGGGGAGTCGTCATGCTGCACCTCCTCCATGAAGCGGGTCACTGCTCCCAGCACTTTAGAAACCGCTCCCGCTTACGCTCAAGCAAGAAGCTCTCTTCTTCCCGGAGTTTTTTTGCACCTCCTTGTCTTGACCTTCCCACGATGGGAAGGCCTAGGGTCACATAGCCCACTGACGAAAGGTGCAAAAAAATGACAACCTCACTGCATTTACAGCTGACCGGGATGAGTTGTGCGTCCTGTGTCGCCCGAATCGAAAAGGCCATCGGCAATCTGCCAAGCGTCATCACCGCCAAGGTAAATTTCGCCACCGAGCGGGCAGATGTGGTCTTCCATTCCCCGGCGGATACCATCAGCTTGGTACAGGCCATCGAAGATGCAGGTTATGGCGCCGCCACCGAATCCGTCGAGCTGGCGCTCGAAGGGATGAGCTGTGCGTCCTGCGTCGGTCGCATAGAAAATGCGCTGAAAACCACATTCGGAGTCGTCGATGCCAGTGTCAACCTGGCCAGCGAAAAGGCATACGTGCGCTTCCTTGCCGATAGCGTATCCGCTGAGGAGCTAGTCTCCGCCGTGGAGAAGGCAGGGTATCGCGCCACCTATCTTGGCTTGAGCGGTAACGCCGAACCTCACGACGCCCAGGCCAGGCGAGATGCGGAAACGCGCCAGCTCGGTCGGCTGGCACTGCTCGCCTCAGTGATGACGCTCCCAGTCTTCGTGCTCGAAATGGGTTCACATGTCATCCCCGGCTTCCACCATTGGGTAGGTAACACCCTGGGCCACCAGACGTCCGCTTACATCCAGATGGTCTTGACGACCCTTGTGCTGTTCGGCCCCGGACTGCGTTTCTTCCGCATCGGATTTCCGGCATTGCTGCATGGCAGACCCGACATGAACTCCCTGGTCGCCCTTGGCACGAGCGCCGCCTGGAGCTATTCACTGGTGGCGATGTTTGCTCCGGGCCTCCTTCCTGCCGGAACGGCCAATCTCTATTTTGAAGCCGCTGCCGTCATTGCCTCGCTGATTCTGCTTGGCCGCTATCTCGAAGCCCGCAGCAAAGGGCGTACCAGCGAGGCAATCAAGCGCTTGATGGGGCTGCAAGCCAAGACGGCGCGGGTCTTTCGCGACGGCGAAGTCATCGAGATTCCGCTGGATCAGGTACAGCAGAACGATATCGTACAAGTTCGACCCGGCGAGAAGATTGCCGTGGATGGGGAAGTGGTCGAAGGAGCCTCCTATGTGGATGAATCCATGATCACCGGTGAGCCCGTGCCTGTCGAAAAGACACCGGGAGCCCAGGTGGTGGGCGGCACGATCAACAAGACCGGCGCTTTCTCCTTCAGGGCAACCAATGTGGGAGCCGATACGGTACTGGCTCAAATCATTCGCATGGTCGAGTCCGCTCAAGGTGCAAAACTACCGATCCAGGCCTTGGTCGACAAGGTCACCGCCTGGTTCGTCCCCATCGTCATTGCCATTGCACTCTTGACGTGTATCGCCTGGCTCACCTTGGGCCCGGGTCCTGCCATCAGCTTTGCCCTCGTCAATGCCGTGGCAGTTCTGATCATCGCATGCCCGTGCGCCATGGGCCTGGCAACACCTACCTCGATCATGGTCGGTACCGGCCGGGCTGCGGAAATTGGCATACTGTTTCGCAAGGGCGAAGCACTACAGACGCTGCGGCATGCCGAAGTCGTCGCTCTGGACAAGACAGGCACCCTGACCAAGGGGCGCCCGGAACTGACCGACCTGATGGTGACGGATGGCTTCGAGCACGATGTCGTGCTGCAGTTGGTTGCCTCGGTCGAAAGCCGATCCGAACATCCCATCGCCGAAGCCATCATCGAAGGCGCCAAGGCGCGTGGACTCGCCCTCCAAAGCATCGATAGCTTCGATGCCGTACCCGGCTTTGGCATCAAGGCCAGCGTGGCCGGTCATGAGGTTTGGGTTGGCGCCGATCGCTTGATGACGGGTAACGGCATTGATGTTCACCGCTTCGAGGACGAGGCCACCCAGCTCGCGGACGAAGGCAAGTCACCTCTCTATGCCGCCATCGATGGTCGCCTGGCCGCCATCCTGGCAGTCTCCGACCCGATCAAGGAAAGCACACCTCAAGCCTTGAAGGCGCTGCATGAATTGGGGCTGAAAGTGGCCATGATCACCGGCGACAACCGCCGCACCGCCCAGGCGATAGCACGTCAGCTCGGCATCGACGAGGTGGTCGCGGAAGTGCTGCCAGATGGCAAGGTGGAGGCCGTCAAAGCGCTACGCCAGGGTGGACGGCAGGTAGCCTTCGTTGGCGATGGCATCAACGACGCACCGGCGCTCGCCGAAGCCGACGTAGGCATCGCCATTGGCACCGGTACGGATGTGGCCATCGAAAGTGCCGATGTCGTGCTGATGTCGGGCGACCTGACGGGAGTGCCCAACGCGATTGGATTGTCTCGGGCTACACTGCGGAACATCAAGCAGAATTTGTTCTGGGCCTTTGCTTACAACACCGCGCTGATTCCAGTCGCTACCGGAGCTTTCTTTCCTCTGTTCGGCATCTTGCTGTCGCCCGTGTTTGCCGCTGCGGCGATGGCGCTCTCCAGCATCTTCGTGCTGGGAAATGCCCTGCGACTCAAGACGTTTCGTCCTCTGCTGGCCGCCTGAGCAGCCAGTGGTTAACGAACCGGAAGATCAAGCGCCAGTGGTCAAGTGGCGAACTACGAGAGGATGTGAACATGAACATAGGAGAAGCTGCAGCAGCGACGGGGATCTCGGCCAAGATGATCCGGTATTACGAATCGATAGGACTCATAATGCCAGTAGCTCGCACGGAAGCGGGCTACCGGATCTACCGGGAGCAGGACATCCATACCCTGCGTTTCATACGCCAGGCACGCGATCTTGGGTTCTCAATGAGTCAGATTCAGGAACTGGTAAATCTTTGGCAAGATCGCTCGCGAGCCAGTCGCGACGTCAAACGAATCGCTCTGACTCACGTTGAAGAGCTCAGACGCAGAGCCAATGAGCTCAACGAGATGGCGCAGAAACTGCAGCACTTGGCTCAGCACTGCCATGGCGATCATCGACCTGACTGTCCCATCATAGGCGGTCTGTCTTCACGGGAGCAGGTGCCCGTCCTCAACGACGCAGGATGACCAGCCAGCGCCCCAGGTTCAACACACTCGCCAAAGAGGCGGCCACGTAGGTGAAGGCGCAGGCGGTGAGCACGTGGCGGGCGCCGGGCATGTCGTAGGGCGGTACGTACTCGCGCAACAGCGGCAGAGCGCGATTGAAGCTGGCGTCGAACTCCACCGGCAGCGTCACCAGGTGTACCAGCGCCGCGGTGCCGAAGCTGATCACCGCCATGGCGATCACCATGGCCAGCCCCCCCGGCAGGCGGGTCAGGATGAACAGGAAGGGTGCGGCCATCATCAGCAGCGCGCCGATTTTCTCGGCCCGCTGCGCCACTCCCACCATGCGCGACCGGGCGATCAACGGCGCATAGCCTTCGTGATGCTGGATGGCGTGGCCGACCTCGTGGGCGGCCACGGTCACCGCGGTGAGCGAGCGGCCCTCGTAGTGCTCGCGGGAGAGCCGTACCCGGCGCGCTTCTGGGTCGTAGTGATCGCCTTGCTCGGTCATCTCCACCTCGACCCCCTCGATGCCCAGGCGCCGCAGCAGATGGTCGGCCAGCTCGGCCCCGGTGCCGGGATAGTCGTCGCGGCCGCGGGCGTGGCGCGCCAGCACCCACTTGGCCCAGACGTTGGGCAGCACGAAAATGGCCAGCAGAAAGGCGATCAGCAGCACGATCATGGCGTTTGGGGTCTCGTCTCAGCGTCTTGAATTTGGACCAAGCCTACCCGTTTCGGGTTCATGCGTCGCCCCAGCTCTTGATGCCGTTACTGATGCCGGGACTTGACGCCGGCCAAACCACAAACAATAATTATTCGCGTTTGAAACAGTAACCCATTCAAGGCGACACCATGTGCGCAACCTTCCCCGATCCGACCATGCCGCATGCGCAGACGGCCACGCCGCAGGAGCGCTCGAGCAAGCCAGGTATCGTCGAAAGCAGCGCGTTGCTCGACGAACGGGGCCAACTGATCATCGAGCACCGCGGCAAGCGCTACCAACTGCGCGAAACGCGTAACGGCAAACTGATACTGACCTCATAACCCCGACGACCGATTTCATAACTTCGACGACCGAACTCATAACTTCGACGAAAAGAACGCCAGCCAGGTAGCCTCCGCCACCCAGCCAGCCGCTCATCGCCTGACACGACAAGGGAACTTCAGGAACATGAAGCGAGCAAGCTGCACCGGCGCCCTGGCGCTGCTGGCACTGTCACCTCTCACCCTGGCCCAGACGCCGCCCGACGCCGCCATCGTGCCCGAACTGGCACCGCTGGTGGTCACCGGAACCCGTACTCCCACGGATACCTTCTTCGCTCCGCTGATCGTCGATACAATCGACCGCCATGACCCTACGCTGACCACCGCCTCACGAGTCGAGGACATTCTCGCCGACCAGCCTGGCCTGCACGTGGCCGGTCAGGGGCGGCGCAACGGGCAGACCCTGAGCCTGCGCGGCTTCGGCAGGAACGGCGTACTGGTTCGCCTCGACGGCGTACGCCAGGACATCAACACCGGTCATCTCGGCAATTTCTATCTCGACCCCGCACTGCTGCGTGAAGTGCAGGTGGCCCGCGGCGCCCTGTCGGGCCTCTACGGCAGCAATGCCATGGGCGGGGTGGTCAGCTTCGAGACGGTGGACGCCGAGGATCTGCTGCGCCCGGGTGAAAGCCGCGGCGCCCGGCTCTCGCTGCGCGGCGCCACCGCCAGCGACGAGCTCGGCGCCACGCTGAGCCTGTTCGGCAAGCGCGACCTCGCCGACGGCAGCAGCCTCGACGGCTTGCTCGCCCTGGGTCGCAGCGAGTCCGGTGACATCCGTCGCGCCGGCGGCCAGACCACACCGGAGGATGCCAGCCTCGACAGTCTGCTGGCCAAGGGCGGCTGGCAGCTCAACGACGCTCACCGTTTGTTCGCCAGCTGGCAGCACTACGCCGAAGACGCCACCCAGCCACCCAACCCTCAACAGTTGGTGATCGAGGGTGAGCTGCGCGACCGCGACACCACCAGTGACAATCTGCAATTGGGCCACCGCTGGTCGCCGGCACCGGTAAGCCAGCTCGAGACTCGCCTGACCCTGAGCCGACAGCAGATCGAAGAGCCCGGCGCCGAGCGCACGCTCGAGCGCCTGGGCATGCAGAGCGACGGCTACCACCGCCTGGATCACGGCTGGCTGTCGCAGACGCTGGCCTTCGGCGCCGAGGCGAGCCGCGCCACCCAGCGCCCGGGCGGTACGGCCTCGGGCTTCCCCGAGGCGGACATCGACAGCGTCGCCCTCTACCTCGACGACACCCTGACGGTGGGCCGCCATCTCGACCGGGGCGGCATCGGCGAGTTCGACCTCGGCCTCGGTGCCCGCCACGATAGCTACCGCGCCGAGGACAGCCAGGGGCGCGAGAGCGATCGCAGCCGGGTTTCGCCGCGCCTGCGGCTGGCCTGGCGCCCCACCGGCGGCCTGATGCTCTACAGCGGCTATGCCGAGGCCTTCCGCGCCCCTACCCTGTCCGAACTCTACGCCGACGAGCGCCACTTCGGCGGCTTCTGCATGGGCCCCTTCGTCTGTGTGCCCGACAACTTCTGGGTACCCAACCCCGACCTGCGCCCGGAAACCAGCAAGAGCTGGGAGAGCGGCCTGGCCTGGCGCTTCGGCGACTGGGGCCTGCGCGCCAGCTACTTCGATACCCGCGCCGAGGACTTCATCGACACCGAGGTCGATATCTTCGCCGGCACCACCCGGGCCACCAACGTCAGCCGCGCCCGGCTGTGGGGCTATGACGCCCGCCTCGACTGGTCGCCTGCGGGCGCCCCCGTCACGGCCTTCCTCGGCCTGGCCGAAGTGAGCGGTCACGACCGCGACAGCGGCGAGCCGCTCGGCAGTCTGACCCCGCTGGAAGCGCTTACCGGCCTCGACTACCACCTGGCCGGCCCCGACCTGACCCTGGGTTGGCGCGGCCGCTTCGCCCGTTCCTTCGACAAGCAGGACGAGGACGCATCGCTGCCCGGCTATGGCCTGCACGACGTGCAGCTCGCCTGGCAGTTCTCGCCGCTGCTTTCCGCCTCGCTCAAGCTGCGTAACGTTGCCGACAAGGAGTGGTACCGCCCCGACGGCAACCTCGGCGACGGTCGCAGCCTACTCGCCAACGTCAGCCTGCAATGGTGACAAGGAGACATTCATGAACGCTGCGACCCAAACCCGCCAAGCCATCCTCGACGCCCTCGACGCCGCCCGCGAGGCCACTCCTCACCTGCCGGCGCTGGACATTGCCCGGCGACTGGACATCAGCGAGGGTGAGCTGCAGGCTGCCCGGCTCGGCCGCGACGTGTTCACCCTGCCGCTGTCGCCCCATGCGCTGGCCGCGCGTTTTCACCAGTTGGGCGAGGTCAAGGCACTGACCCGCTCGCGCCACGCGGTACTCGAGCAGCAGGGGGTCTACCCGCCCCTGCGCGGCTCGGAGCAGGCCGGCCTGCTGCTCGCCCCGGGCGGGCTGGACCTGCGCCTGCACCTGACCCAGTGGCACTGGGCCTGCCTGATCCGCGACCGTATGCCCGGCAAGGAGGGCGGCAGCGTCCCGCGTCTGAGCGTGCAGATCTTCGACCGTCATGGCATCGCCCTGCACAAGCTGTTCTCGCTGGCAGCGGAGCCCCCCGAGGCCTGGCAGGAGCTGCAAGCCCTGGGCAGCACTCGGGAGCCCGCTTTCACCCAGGCCGCCGAGCCGCTGCCGCGCGCCCTGCCGACGGTGCCCACCCTGGCCGAGGAGTGGGCACAGATGAGCGACGTGCATCAGTTCTTCGCTCTGCTGAAGCGCCACCAGCTACGTCGCCACGAGGCCAACTCCTTGATGGAGGGCCGCTTCACCCGGGCGCTGCACCCGGGTGCCTGTGAAACGGCGCTGCGCGAGGCCGCCAGCGATGAGCTGCCGCTGATGCTGTTCGTGGCCAGCCCCGGCTGCGTGCAGATACGCACCGGCAAGGTCCCGGCGCCGCAGCGCATGCGCGGCTGGCTCAACCTGTTCGGCAAGGATTTCACCCTGCACCTGGACGACGCCAACATCGCCCGTGTGTGGCAGGTGCACAAGCCCAACCGCGATGGCGGCGTCACCAGCCTCGAAGCCTTCGATGCCCAGGGCGGGCTGGTGCTGCAGATCTACGCCGAGCGCCGTGAGGGCCAGGGAGAACGCCGTGAATGGCGCCGGCTGCTGGATGGCCTCGATGCCCGCGAGGCTGCGGCATGAGACTACCGTCCTGGCTGCCCTGGCTGGCCAGCGTGATCCTGCTGATCTGGTACATGCAGGCGTCTGCCGCAGCGCCGCGCACCGTGGTGATCGGCAGCGATGTGGCCGAGATCCTTGCCGCCCTCGATGCGCTGGAAGGCGTGGTGGGACGCGACGACACCAGCCAGTACCCCGAGCGCGTGGCGGCGCTGCCCTCGGTGGGCTACCTGCGTCAGCTGGCGGCGGAAGGCATCCTGTCGCTTGCCCCGCAGCGCTTGATCGTGGCCGCCGCGGCCGGTCCGCGGGAAGTGCTGGCCCAGCTCGAGGCCGTGGGCGTCGACGTGGTGCGCATCGAGCAAGGCGCCAGTCTCGCCGCGCTGCCAGACAAGGTGCTGGCGGTGGCCCGGGCCATCGGTCGCGACGCCGCCGGCGAATCCCTGGTCAGCGAGATCGAGGCGGATCTTGCGCGGCTCGCGGCGCTGCGTGAAGCGGCACTGGAACCGCCGCCGAGCGCGATGTTCCTGCTCAGCCATAGCGGCATGACACCCATGGCGGCGGGACGCGACACCGCCGGTCAGGCCGTGATCGAAGCGGCCGGAGGGCGCAACGCCTTCACCGGCTTCAACGGCTACAAGGCGGTGGGGGCGGAAGCCCTGGTGGGTGTGGCACCCGAGGTGGTGATCGCGACCCGCAGCGGACTCGAGGGCATCGGCGGCGCGGCCCGGCTGTGGCAGCTCCCCGGCCTGGCCATGACCCCGGCCGGACGCGAGCAGCGCCTCATCGTGTGCGACGATCAGGCGCTGCTCGGCTTCGGCCCGCGTACGCCTTCCGCGCTGATAGCGCTGTACGAGGTTCTGCACGGGCAGCACGAGGGCACCGGGACGGCCTGCCGGGAAGTGTCGTCATGAGTCGCACCCTGCCCTTGGCCGGGCCTTGGCGACGCCAGGCGCAAGGGCGACGAAAGCAGCCTCGCTCGCCGCGTCAGGTGCTCGCCCTTCTGGCCCTGGCAGTACTGGTGGCGCTGCTGGCGGCGGCAGTGAGCGGCAGCGTCGGGATTTCGCCTCGGGTGCTGCTCGGCGAGTGGCCCAGCCCGCTGGCCTGGCAGGTATGGTGGCAGCTGCGCCTGCCGCGGCTGCTCCTGGCCGCGCTGGTGGGTGCCATGCTGGCCGGCAGCGGCGCCGCCATGCAGGGACTGTTTCGCAATCCGCTGGCCGATCCCACCCTGCTGGGCCTGGCCAGCGGCGCCGGCCTTGCCGTGGCGCTGTGGATCGTACTGCTGGACGGCGCCGCCGGCAGTCTCGGGCTTTACGGCCAGTTCCTGGCCGGCTTTCTCGGTGCGCTCGGCGTGTGCGTGCTGGTGTTCGCCCTGGGCCAGCGCCAGCACGGGCAGGAGGCACTCTTCACCCTGCTGCTGGCGGGGCTGGCGATCAATACCCTGGCGGGAGCCATGGGCGGCGTGATGGCCTTCATCGCCAGCGACGAGCAGCTGCGCCAGCTCAGCCTGTGGGGCATGGGCAGCCTCTCCCACGCGCTGTGGAGCGCCACCCTGGGCGCTCTGGTCGGCATCCCACCGGCGCTGTGGTGGCTACTGCGCTGCGCCCGCGGGCTCGATCTGCTGCAGCTCGGCGAGCTGACCGCCCACGGTGCCGGACTCGATGCACCTCGGCTCAAGCGCCACGTGGTGGTGGCCACCGCGCTGGGGGTGGGGCTGTGCGTGGCGCTGGCGGGGATCATCGGCTTTCTCGGCCTGCTGGTGCCCCACTGCCTGCGCCTGTGGCTGGGGCCGGGGCACCGCCTGCTGCTGCCCGCCTCGATGCTGGGCGGCGCCCTGCTGCTGATCGTGGCGGACACCCTGGCACGCACTCTGGCGAGTCCGGCCGAGGTGCCGGTGGGGCTGCTCACCAGCCTGCTCGGCGGCCCCTACTTCCTGTGGCTGCTGCTGAAGCGGAGAGCGCGATGCTGAGTCTCGTCGAGGCCGGCTTCTCCCGGCCACCCACCCTCGCCCCGTTCAGTGCTTGCCTGCGGCCGGGGGAGCTGCTCGCCATCGTCGGCCCCAACGGCGCCGGCAAGAGCACCCTGCTGTCGCTGCTGTCGGGCTTTCGCCGTCCCGAACAGGGCAGTCTCTGCCTCGACGGCACGCCACTGCACCGCTGGGAGCCCGCCGCCCTGGCCCGACGCCGGGCGCTGGTGGCCCAGACCCTCACCCTGGGCTTCGACTGGCCGGTACGTGATCTGGTGGCGCTGGGCAGCGAGGCCAGCGCAGCGGAAATCGACGCGGTACTGGCCCTGCTCGACCTCGAAGCGCTGGCCGAACGCGGTGCACTCGCCCTTTCGGGCGGCGAAGCCCAGCGGATGATGATCGCCCGCGCCCTGTGCCAACTGGGCCTGGGACGCAGCGAGCGGACCGAACCGGGCCAGGTGCTGCTGCTGGACGAGCCCACCAGCGCCCTGGACATCGGCCAGCAGCAGCGCCTCATGCGTTTGCTGCGTCGCCTGGCCCAGGAGCACCGGCTGGCCATCGCCTGCGTGCTGCACGATCTCAACCTGGCGGCGCGTTATGCCCATCGCGTCTGGCTGCTGGAGCGCGGCCGCCGTATCGCCGCGGGCACACCGGCCGAAGTGCTCGACGGTCGCACCCTGGCCCGGGTCTTCGATGCCGAGCTGACGGTGGGTAGCCGCCAGGACGACGGCTCACCGCTGGTACTGCTGGCGCCCTGAACTCAATCGCCATCGCCCAAACGCCGCCGCCCCGGCCAAGGGCCGGGGCGGCGTATGCGAAACAGCGCTTCAGGTCGTGACGGGGGTCGCCTCGACGTCACGCATCAGGGCGTCGAAGGCCACCGAGGCCTTGACCCTGGGTGTGACCGACTGCACCTCACCACCGCTGTCGTGATCGCGGCCGATGGCGTACTGCACCGCCTCGACGGCGCTCTTGCCGTGGTCGATGGCAGCCAGCGCCCACTTCCAGCCTGTACCGTAGGCGACGGGGCCGTTGACGGGAATGCGCACCAGCTTGTTGAACATCTCGAAGACACCGTCGGGGCCGGCGATGATCATCTCGACCCGGCTGACGTTCGGCTTGTCGTTACGCGGTGCCCCGGCCTGCAGCCACTCCAGCACTTCCCACCACTCCTGCTGCTCGCCGGCGAAGGCAACCCACTCGCCGTTGTCGAGCTGGAACAGCTTCTGCGCATGGTTGTAAGTCGAGCCGTTGACACTGATCAGCGAATCCGTCGCAAGCGTCGTTCCATCCCATACGATTGTGGTCATGCTGGATACCTCGGGGTGATGAAGGGCGCGGACCTCAACGAAAATTTAAACGAGGCCCCTGCGTCAGGCGCAGGGTAGGAGCGAAATACGCAAGAAATCGACACACAGAATAACGAATTTGTAACCCACCAAAGCGATGGAGTAGCGCCCGGGGGCAGCGCCAGATCAGCCCATGAGTGCGACCTAAAGCTGCGACGTCCGGCGCACCCGCTCCAGGCCTTCCTCTCCGATCAACCCCTGAGCGCAGGCATGCTCGGCCATTGCGACGCTATCCTCGGCCAGCACCAGCTCGCAGCCGGTATGGCTGATCTCTTCGCGCAGCGCCTGGATGGCCCTCTCTCGGTCAGGCTTACGCTCGACCCGGCGAATGTACACCGCCCGGATTCGCTCAGGGAATTCATGCACGATGCGCGCATAGACCTCCGGGTCGTGCTGCCCGCTGTCGCCGATCAGCACGCAGGGCAGCTCATCGCGCATCTCCAGCATGTGCTGGATAAGATCGTACTTGTGGTCTTCCGCGCGACGCGGCCAGGGCTTGCGCCATGAAATGCCCCACTCGCGCAGGAACAGGATCGGCCCCACGGGAATACGGTTGAGCTGGAAGAACTCCTCGAGCATCTCGTAAATGCTCCAGGGGCCGCGAGAGACATAGAGAATCGGCCTTTTGGCCTTGCCGCTACGGCCCACGTGCAGCGCCTGATAGAACGCCGCCACGCCGGGAAACGCCATGCGCTGATGGGCCTGCTTGACGAATAGGCGATGCAGCATGCGCAGCTTGTTGGCCACGCCGGTGTACATCACCGTGTCGTCGATGTCGCTGATCACCAGCAGGTCGGCTTCGGCCGGCGGAATGTATACCTCGGTGAAGGAGTGCACCGGCTCCACGCCGGGCAATACCACGTGCAGCTCCGCATGGTGCCAGGCGCTGTCCGGCGGCAGGGGATGCTCGATCGGCAGGAGTACGTCGAAGTAGCCGTCACGGTCGGTGGTCACCGTGGTGACGTTCTCACCCAAAGTGACCTCGACGGTGACCTGCGGCAGCCCGCGGCGAAAGACCCGCCGAATCACATCGGCCAGATCGCGCAGCACGCCGTAGCGAGGTATCACCTCGCCCAATGCGGCCTGACGAAACACGCGGCCCATCAGCAGCACCTCGTGCCGGGAGCCGTAGCCGCGATAGGGGTGCACCACGTAACCGCCCTGCCCGCGGTCGCGCCGCATGGGGCGGGCGGCAATGCGCAGCAAACGCCGGAGCAAGCCGCTCATGGGCTCCTCCGAAGCAACGACAGCCGATCCTGGCAATACGTCATCGTTTCCTCCCTGAAACTCGACAGGGTCCGGCTTACGCCGGACCCTGTCTATAGTGTGGAGGATCTTATCGCAGAATCAACCGCCTAGGCTTCGCTTGTACTGACCTACTTTAGCAGGTCGCGTACGTCCTTCGCCTCCCAGTGCGGGAAATGGCGGCGCACCAGCGCATTGAGCTCGAGCTCGAAGGCGGCCCAATCCACCTGATGACCGCTGCCCCCCGCCGCCTCGGCAGTATTTCGCACCATGCCGGCGCCGACGGTAATGTTGGAGAGGCGGTCGATGACGATGAAGCTGCCGGTACCCGGGCTCTGGTCGTAGGTATCGAGCGGCACCTCGGCGGTCAGCTCGACCCGGCAGCGAGCGATGGCATTGAGCTCGAGCCGATCGGCCGGATGTCGCTCCAGGGTGTTGACGTCCACCTGGTGATGAATGGCATCCACACGCCCTGCCACCGAGCGACCGGCCAGACGAATGTCGTACTGCCGGCCCGGCGTCAGCGGCTGCTCGTGCATCCAGACGATGTCGGCATCGAAGGCGTTGGTCAGCGTGACCTCGGCGTCCTCGGCCACGATCCAGTCGCCGCGCGAGATGTCGATCTCGTCTTCCAGGGTGACGGTCACCGCCTGACCCGGCCACGCCGCTTCCAGATCACCATCGAAGGTCACCACACGCTCGACCCGGCTGGTCTTGCCCGAAGGCAGCGCCTTGATCGCTTGACCCGGGCGCAGCACACCGGCTTCCAGAGTACCGGCATAGCCGCGGAAGTCGAGGTTGGGGCGGTTGACGTACTGTACCGGGAAACGCAGATCGGTGAGGTTGCGGTCGCGACTGACCTCGACGCTTTCCAGCAGCTCCAGCAGCGCCGGGCCCTGTTCGCCTGCGACTTGGTACCAGGGCGTACGGTCGCTGCGGTTGACCACGTTGTCGCCCTCCAGCGCCGACATCGGCACGAAGCGCAGATCCTTGACCGAGAGCTGCTCGGCGAAGCGCCGGTAGTCGGCAACGATCTCGTCGAAGCGCGCCTGGGAGAAGCCCACCAGATCCATCTTGTTCACCGCGATGACCAGGTGCTTGATGCCCAGCAGGTCGGCGATGAAGCTGTGGCGCCGGGTCTGGGTCTGCACCCCGTAGCGAGCGTCGATCAGGATGATCGCCAGGTTGGCGGTGGAGGCGCCGGTGGCCATGTTGCGGGTGTACTGCTCGTGCCCCGGGGTGTCGGCGATGATGAACTTGCGCTTGTCGGTGGAGAAGAAGCGGTAGGCCACGTCGATGGTGATGCCCTGCTCGCGCTCCGACTGCAGGCCGTCGACCAGCAACGCCAGGTCCACGGCGTCGCCGGTGGTGCCGCTCTTCTTGGAGTCGCGGGTCAGCGCCGCCAGGTGATCGTCGAAGATCATCTTGGAGTCGTGCAGCAGCCGGCCGATCAGGGTCGACTTGCCGTCATCCACGCTGCCGCAGGTGATGAAGCGCAGCAGGTCCTTGTTCTCGTGCTCGTGCAGGTACTGCTCGATGTTGTCGGCGATCAGTGTCGATTGGTGTGCCATCAGAAGTACCCCTCGCGCTTCTTCTTCTCCATCGAGCCCGCCTGGTCATGGTCGATGGCCCGGCCGCTGCGCTCACTGGTGCGGGTCAGCAGCATCTCCTGGATGATCTCGGGCAGGGTGTCGGCCCTGGACTCCACCGCGCCGGTCAGCGGGTAGCAGCCCAGGGTGCGGAAGCGCACCCAGCGCTCCTCCGGCACCTCGCCGGGAGCCAGCGGCAGGCGCTCGTCGTCGACCATCACCAGCATGCCGTCGCGCTCCACCACCGGGCGCGGCGCGGCGTAGTAGAGCGGTACGATGGGAATCTGCTCGAGGTAGATGTACTGCCAGATGTCCAGCTCGGTCCAGTTGGAGAGCGGGAAGGCGCGGATCGACTCGCCCTTGTTGACCCGGGCGTTGTAGAGATTCCACAGCTCCGGGCGCTGGCTCTTGGGGTCCCAGCGGTGGAACTTGTCGCGGAACGAGAACACCCGCTCCTTGGCGCGGCTGGCTTCCTCGTCGCGGCGGGCACCGCCGAAGGCGGCATCGAAGCCGTACTTGTCCAGCGCCTGCTTGAGCGCCTGGGTCTTCATCACGTCGGTGTAGCCGCTGGAGCCGTGGTCGAAGGGGTTGATGCCGGCGGCCCGCCCCTCTTCGTTGATGTGCTCGATCAGCTCCATGCCCACCTCACCGGCCATGCGGTCGCGGAAGGCGATCATCTCGCGGAACTTCCAGGTGGTGTTGATGTGCATCAGCGGGAACGGCGGCGGCCCGGGGAAGAAGGCCTTGCGCGCCAGATGCAGCATCACCGAGGAGTCCTTGCCGATGGAGTAGAGCATCACCGGGTTGCGGAACTCGGC
>MTEX01010531.1_pt1 | contig 89339 bp, 82 predicted proteins | sample 1042691 | NCBI WGS metagenome assembly MTEX01 (sample SAMN06185810, study PRJNA358809) | soil metagenome | isolation source: soil biostimulated with molasses as carbon source | place: India | collected 2015-05-23
CCTTGCGCTCGGCCGGCGATTCGACCTTGAGCAGCGTGAGCTTGCTGGTCACCTCGACGCCGAGGTCGGCCGGGCTCTTGACGTCCAGCGGCTTCTTCTTGGCCTTCATGATGTCGGGCAGCTTGGCGTAGCGCGGCTCGTTGAGGCGCAGGTCGGTGGTGAGGATGGCCGGCAGGGAAAGCGAAACGGTCTGCAGGCCGCCGTCGATCTCGCGGGTCACCTGCAGCTTTTTATCACCCCCCTCGCTGCTGATTTTCACCTCGGAGGCGAAGGTGCCCTGAGGCAGCCCGGCCAGTGCGGCGAGCATCTGGCCGGTCTGGTTGTTGTCGGTGTCGATGGCCTGCTTGCCGAGAATGACGAGACCGGGCTGCTCCTCTTCCACCACCCTGGCCAGCAGCTTGGCCGCGGCCAGCGACTCGACGCGCTCTTCGGTCTCGACATGAATGGCCCGGTCGGCGCCCAGCGCCAGCGCGGTGCGCAGCTGCTCCTGGGCGGCCTTGGGACCGATGGTCACGGCGACCACTTCGGTGGCCACGCCGCGCTCCTTCAGCCGTACCGCCTCTTCCACGGCGATCTCGCAGAAGGGGTTCATGGCCATCTTGACGTTGGTGAGGTCGACGTCGGAGTGATCCGCCTTGACGCGGATCTTGACGTTGTAGTCGATGACGCGTTTGACCGCGACGAGGATCTTCATTGCCTACTCTCCAGACTCTTGATCGATTGTTTTCTTTTCGGGTGCGAAGCCTATCGTGAACCTGCCGCGGCCCGATGCGCCGCATCGAGGCCACGATGAATTGCCTGACCGATGCCCTCATCCAACATCGTTCTCAGCCCCTTGGCCGTAGTGCCGTCATAGGCAATCAATCGCTCCACCATGCCGCCGGGGTCGGTACCCAACGTCTCCAGCAGCAGGCTGCCACCCACCAGGGTCTGCATGACCGCCTCGCGGGCGATTTCGTCGGAGAGCCCCGCGCTCCTGGCGTGCTCCAGCATCGACTGGGCCAGCAGGGCAGGATAAGCCGGGCCGGCACCGCTCAGGGCCGTCAGGTAGTCGAGGTCGCCCTCGCTGGCGAGCTCACGTGCCGTGCCACAGCTTCCCAGCAGCGCCTGGACGAGCCGCTTGTCGTCATCGGAGACCTGGGGTGAGGCAAACCAGGGAAAGTAGGCCCGACGGATCTCCGCCGCGGCGTTCGGCATGGCGCGCACCACCCGATTGCTGCCCACCTGGCTGGCGACCTCCTGCAAGGAGGCCATCGCCAGCAGTGAGATGACCAGCTTGTCACCGGTTTCGATGTCGAGGTCGGATAGATCCTCCGGGCGCACGGAGAGCACGATGACGTCGGCCAGAACGACCAGTTCACGATTGTCCTCGAGGCAACGGACCTCGGGCCACTCGCGGTAAACCTCTCCCTGGCCGGAACGCGAGGAGATCACCATTCGGTCTGGAGGCACGACGTTCTGCTCCAGCAGCGCCATGCCAAGCGCACGCCCCATCCACCCCTGCCCACCGATGATGCCGATCACAGCGCCTTGTGACATGTTCGCAGCCTCCTCTTGTCCCCTGACCACATCCCGCTCAGGCGATTCTTCTCGTTCATGACGATCTATCACACGCAAGGTCTTTCCTATCTATGTACAGTCATGTACATTTGGATGACGAGTGTGTACATCCATAGCCAACAATGTCAAGCACACAAAAAATGGGGACCGACCATGGCCAACGACCCGCTGCTGCAGCCCTTCCAGCTCAAGCATCTCACCCTGAAGAACCGGATCATGATGACGGCGCACGAGCCCGCCTATCCTGAGGACGGCATGCCCAAGGCGCTCTATCGTGCCTACCACGTCGAGCGGGCCAGGGCCGGCATCGGCCTGACCATGACGGCGGGCTCCGCGGCGGTGGCCAAGGACAGCCCACCGGTGTTCAACAACATCCTGGCCTACAAGGACGAGGTGGTGCCGTGGATGAGGGAGCTCACCGACGCCTGCCATGAGCACGGCACCGCGGTAATGATCCAGCTGACCCACCTGGGCCGACGCACCCGCTGGGACAAGGGCGACTGGCTGCCGGCGGTGTCGCCTTCCCATCGCCGCGAAGCGTCCCACCGCGCCTATCCCAAGCAGGTCGAGGATTGGGACATCGAGCGGCTGATCCGGGACTATGCCGATGCCGCAGAACGCATGCATGCGGCCGGCCTCGACGGCATCGAGCTCATGGCTTATGGCCACCTGATGGATCAGTTCTGGTCGCCTTTGACCAACACCCTCGAGGCACCCTACGGCGGCGACCTCGACAACCGGCTGCGTTTCACCTTTGATGTACTGCGCGCCATCCGCCAACGGGTCGGCGAGGATTTCATCGTCGGCGTGCGCTACACCGGCGACGAGATGCTGGAAGGCGGGCTCACGGCCAGCGACGGGATGGCGATTTCGCGGCGCCTGAAGGACAGCGGGATGGTCGATTTTCTCAACGTGGTGCGCGGTCACATCGATACCGACGCGGGGCTCACCGACGTGATTCCCATCCAGGGCATGCCCAGCGCCCCGCACCTCGACTTCGCCGGTGAGATTCGTCGCGAGATCGACTTCCCCACCTTCCACGGCGCCAAGATTCAGGACGTCGCCACCGCACGTCATGCCATCGCCTCGGGCAAGGTCGACATGGTCGGCATGACCCGCGCCCACATGGCCGACCCGCACATCGTGCGCAAGATCGTCGAGGGTCGCGAGGAGGAGATCCGCCCCTGCGTCGGCGCCAACTACTGCCTCGACCGCATCTACCAGGGCGGTGCCGCCTATTGTATCCACAACGCCGCCACCGGGCGCGAAACCACCATGCCCCACACCATCCCCAAGGCAGTGCAGAAGCGCCGGGTGGTAATCATCGGTGCCGGGCCCGCCGGGCTCGAGGCCGCCCGCGTCGCCGGTGAGCGGGGCCATGAGGTGGTGGTGCTGGAGGCCGCCAGCGATGCCGGCGGACAGGTGCGCCTCACCGCCCAGAGCGAGCGTCGACGCGAGATGATGGGCATCATCGACTGGCGCCTGGAACGCTGCGAGGCGCTCGGCGTCGAGATCCGTTACAACGTCTGGGCCGAGGTCGAAGACGTGCTCGCCGAGAAGCCGGACGTGGTGATCGTGGCCACTGGCGGCTATCCCATGGAAGACCAGCCCGCGATCGGCCACGAACTGGTGGTCAACACCTGGGACATCCTCTCCGGCCACGTGGCGCCGGGCAAACGGGTACTGCTGTTCGACGATGCCGGCGATCATGCCGCCATGCAGGCATCGGAGATCATCGCCGCCAGCGGGGCCGAACTCGAGATCATGACCCCCGACCGCACCTTCTCGGCGGAGATCATGGCCATGAACCTGGTGCCCTACATGCGCGCCCTGCAGCGCCCCAACGTCACCTTCACCCCTACCTACCGGCTGAAGTCGGTACAGCGGGATGGCAATGATCTGCTCGCCATCATTACCAGTGACTATGCATTACAAGGTCAGCTGGACCTGGACCAGGAGCGGCGTATCGATCAGGTAGTCGTGAATTACGGCATCACACCGATGGCCGACGTCTATTTCGAGCTCAAGCCGCACTCCAGCAATGGCGGCGAGGTGAACTACGAGGACCTGATCATCGGCCGACCCCAGGCAGTTGTGCGTAATTCCAACGAGGGCTTCCAGCTGTTCCGCATCGGCGACGCCGTATCGTCGCGCAATACCCATGCTGCCATCTACGACGCCCTGCGGCTGGTCAAAGATCTATAAGAATTCAAAGGTGAAGGACATGTCATTCAAGAGAACCATACACGCGATAGATACCCATGCAGGCGAACCGATGCGCGTCGTCACCGGTGGTATTCCCAATATCCCCGGCAGGACAGTGCATGAAAAGATGGTATGGCTGAGAGAAAACGACGATCAACTGCGCAAGCTGATGCTGCGGGAGCCTCGTGGGTATCCGCCCCTCTGCTGCAATGTCATCGTGCCACCCTGCCATCCCGAGGCCGATGCCGGCTACGTGATCATGGAGCAGATCGAGTACCCGGTCATGTCGGGTGGCAACACCATTTCCGTGGCAACGGTGCTTCTTGAAATGGGCATGCTGCCGATGCAGGAGCCCGTCACGGAGCTCGTTCTTGAGGCACCGGCGGGGCTCATTCGCATCCGGGCAGAATGCAAGGATGGCAAGGTAAAGAGTATCACCTTCAAGAACGTGCCTGCGTTTGCCGCTTACCTCGATACGGAAATAGACGTGCCCCATCTAGGCAAAGTGACTGTCGATGTGGGATGGGGTGGCATGTTCTATGTCATTGCCGATGTTCGACAGTTCCCCTGGATAGAGCTCACCCCCGAGCATGGCGCGGAGATTACCCGGATCTCGGCGATGATCAGGCAGGCAGCCATTGAGCAACTGCCCGTAGAACATCCCGATTACCCTGGGATTGGTATCACGATATCGCAGCTTTCCGGGCCGGCGAGTAGTCCAGATGCGGATTGGAAGAATGTCGTGACAGTGGCATCGGGTGACTTCGATTGGGATAAGCCCAGCACCTGGACAGGCGCTATCGACCGCTGTCCGTGCGGGACGGGTACCTGCGCAAAAATGGCGGTCCTGCATGCCAAAGGTGAGCTTCCACTGAATAAGGATTTTCGCCACCAGGGAATCCTCGGCAACGTGTTCACGGGCAGGCTGGTCGAAGAAACGGCGATTGGCCAACGGAAGGCGGTGATTCCTACCATTTCGGGAACGAGCTGGATTTACGGAATCAATACCTATGTACTGGATAACGACGACCCCTTCACAGAAGGGTTCTGCGTTCAGGACATTTGGGCCTGAGCGTAGGAGTCGCGCCTTACTATCCGCCGCTTACAAGAAGCGGCGGATTTTCTCAAGCACTACCGCGTCGATATCGATGCTTCCCTCTTCCGAACTGCTGCTTCGTGCTGGGCGGCGGTTGGGCGCGTAGGTACCACCACGCTCGGCGATGCGGTCAAGATGCTGGGTCAAGCGAATCGAAAAATGTGCGTCAATGACGGTGGGCTGAATCGCAATGATCGTCATCCCGGCATCGATAGCCCGATCCCCTTTCTGGAAATCCGGCATGTCGAGTGACCATGAGGCACCGGATAATCCGGCCGCGAGGCACTCGACCATCAGCGCCACGTTGGCGCCTTTCGTACCGCCAAAGGCCAGAAGTGCACCACGCAGACCGGCTGCAGCATCGGTGGTCACATCGCCTGTCTCGTCGATTGCCCAGCCTTCGGGAATCTTTCGCCCCTCTTCCGCTGCTTTTACCAGGTTAACGAAGGCCGTTGCACTGGATGCCTGGTCGATGACCAGCGGTGCATTGGCATCGGCCAAGGGGGCGGCAAATGCCATCGGGTTGGTGCCGAAAACGATTTTACCACTGGGGGAGCCCACCACCACGGCTGGGCTATTGGACACGGCAAAAGCGATCACACCCTCCAGAGCAAGGCGGCGTACATAGTAGCCCAGTTCCCCGGTAGTATAGCTGTTGCCTTGGGTGAAAATCGTAACGCCCAGTTTTCTGGTGTTCTCGACAAGCGTCGGCATTGCCAAATCGAAGCCGAGTTGCGCAATACCGCCATTCGCATCTGAGTGAATGATAGCAGCCAGGGGGGAAGTAATTTTCGGCTCTGCTTCTGTATTGATGCGCCCCTCACGAAAGCTGGAAAGATAATCCAGAAGATGAGGAAATCCGACGCCAGGGTGCCCGAAACGCGCTGCCGATACTGTCGCCTTGGCCAAGGAGCTTGCTGTGGCCGAGTTTGCGCCTACGGCAAGACAGGCCTGCTCAGCCAATGCCTCGGCATCGTGTATGGAAAGAGTTTGTAGACTCAAGAGAAGACACCTCACGCATAATCAAATTTCGTTTTAGTGACGAAGCTCCGGGGCGGCCTAACTATACGTCTCCTACGTTCTCCGGGCGCGCCCTGAGCTTCATGCGAAACCAATCAATTCACATATCCAAGCAGCCTGGGCAGGAAGAGAGAAAGCCCCGGCCAGTAGGTCGTGATCAGCATGACAGGCAGAGCGGCAAGCAGCATGAAGCTAAAAGCGGGGCGAATGACCTGAGACATACCCACTCTACCGATTCGACAGCTCATGAACAGGATGGGAGCCATAGGCGGGCTGTTACAGCCAATGACGACACTGGTGCCCACGATGGCAGCGAAATGCACGGGATGAACGCCAATGCTCTCCATGACCGGCAGCAACAACGGACTAAGGATGGCAACGACACTTACGTCATCCATGATCATACCCATCAAAATTAGAAAGACGTTGACCATCAAAAGAATCATTAGCTTGTTATGAAACAAGTCGAGCAAGAGCTCGGTTAGCTGCTGCGGCACCCGCTCGACGGTAAAGATACGGCTAGCCACAAAAGAAAAGAGCAGAATGATCATGATCACGCCAGTGGTAGTGGCGGCTTTGACAAAGCATTGTCCCAAGGATTTTAAATCGAGATCACGGTAAACGAACAGACCGACAGGAATGGCATAAACCACCGCGATTGCCGCGGCCTCTGTGGGCGTGAAGATACCACCATAAATACCACCCAGAATAATGACCGGCAGCATCAAAGCGGGCAAGGCCTTCCAGCCGGTACTGCCAATGTGGCGGAATCGGTCGCTCAGTGCGAGCGTCTGCGGGGTGTATGCGGGGTTGTTGCGCATCTTGTAGGCATTGACCAAACATAAAAAGATGATCAGCAGAATGCCTGGTCCAATGGTTGCCAGAAAAACAGCCGCTACGGACTGGCGGGTTACCACGGCGTACAGGATCATGGTAATACTGGGGGGTATCAACAGGCCCAGAAGAGAAGATATCCCGACCAAGGCAGTCGAATAAGGCCGGCTGTAACCATGCTTTTCCATCGGATCGATCATTATGGTGCCTATCGAAGCCACGGCGGCAGAGGCCGTACCCGAAATGGCTCCGAACACACCACAGGCCATGATCATCGAAGAACCCATCCCACTACGGGACGAGCCGACTATGGCTTCTACAAAACGTATGAGCCTGGCGGCGATCCCGCCTGACTGCATCAAGTATCCCGTCATGATAAACAACGGGAGTGCCAGCAAAATAATGGAATTTATTGACCAAAATCCGGTCGTCATCAACGATGATATATTAACATCATAAGCGAAAGAAAGTACGAGAGTCATGGCGGCGAACGAGAACACGACCGGCACGCCAAGAATCATTAATATTATGACCGCACCTATTGCCAGCAAGGCACCCATGAGCTTCTCCGATTGTTGTCAGGACTTCTTTAAACCTAAAAACCGCTAGTCTTCCACGACCTTCTTAAGCAGCTTGCTTATATCGTTGAGAAAATCGCGAATTGCATAAAGCAAGAGAAAAACACTAGCAAGAAAGAGACTGGCTTGTGACATATACTGTGGAATTCGGAACACCGGCGTCACCTGCCCCCTCTCAAAACCCCAGGAAAAAAGGCTGTAACTCCAAGCAACGAAAAAGACCGCCATCACAACTGATAGAGTCGTTGCAACAAGGCTTGTTACATTTAGCAGCGTCTTGTTTTTTGAAAATGCTTGTAAAAAATCAGCACTGAGGTGAGACCTTTCCCGTGAAGCTAAGGCGGCTCCGATCATGTACAGCCACATGGCGGCCATCAGCACCAGCTCTTCAAGACCAAAGAATGGTGCATTGAAAATTGCTCTGGAAGCGATGCCTATTACCATAGCAAAGGAAACGAAAAGGCCCAGCAATGTAACGGCAACTTTAAGAACCGATGCCACAACATTATCGATGCTGGCCAAGCAGTTGATTATATATTTCATGACATCACCTTAAGAGGCATTGAGCATAGAGCAGTTCAACTCCAGCGAACCGCCCTATGCTACCCTGCAGGTGTATTTATTTAGGTTCTGACGCATGTAAGCGTACAGCGTCCATGATATCAGTCCCTAGCGGCCCCTCCGCTTCAGCCCAGACTGTCTCGCGGACACGCTCGATCCAGGCAGCCATTTCCTCATCGGTCGGCACGATATACTCCATTCCATCTTCCTGCGCCTTCTGGATCCAGCTTTCATCCTCGGCCCTGGCATTCTCGAACTGTTCATTGGCAACGATTTCGACGGCGTCCGCAATAATTCTGCGGCTTTCTTCGTCAAGGGCGTTCCAAGAATCCTGGTTCATCAGGAATGTATAGAAAGAAAAATTGTGCTTGGAGTGTACATAATAATCGAGAAGGTCATTGAAGTAAGTGTAGACCCAGAACATCACATTGCTAGAATCCCCATCGACGACCCCGGTCTGGATTGAAGTATATACTTCTGACCAGTCGATCGGGACTGCCTGAAACCCCATGGCCCGGATCGTTTGTGGCAGCGGGAAGATTGGCTGTGACCTGAGCCTGATTCCTCTTGCATCTTCATAATTGGTAGCGTATGAGCCTGCCGTAGCGAGCCCACCGAAGCCCTCGGGAAAGGGGCCCAAATATTCCAGACCAATGTCTGAAAGCACTGGCCCAATAACTTCAGAGACCCAACCATCTTTGGCATAGGCTTCTAGCGCCTCCTCCCAGTCGAAGGTCAGGTAGGGAAGCTGCAGCACACCAAGGCGCTCATCGTATGACGTCTGCGGCCAGCCCAGGAATAGGTCGATATTTCCCCTGACCAGCTGATCAAAAAGCTCCTGAGGCCCGCCGATCTCCCCCTGATAGAACACATTTATACTGATTCTTCCATCAGACTCTTCTGCTACAATGTCGGATATTTTCTTGACCGCCATGCCATGTGGAGATTCACGGTCACCTGACTCCGTCGCCATGGTGAGCCTTATGCTGTCAGCGCTTGCCCAGCCGGAAATAGAGAAGGAAAGCGCGACGGCAAGCGACACTGTAGCCAGGCTAGAGCTAATTTTAGTTGAGTTTTTAAGTTTCATCACATCTCTCCAGATGAAATTTTATAGTTGGGATTCATCTCTTACCTGACCATTGAAATGACCAAGCATTCTTTCAAGCTAATGCCCTTACTAAGCTAATGGAAACGATTTTTCTTCCGCACAAAGCAATACCTGAAGTTATGGTTGACACTCTGTATTGTGAACAGCCGTCTTCGCCGGTGTGCGAAGGGGGGGTGACGGGCAGGAGCTGACAGTCAACAGATCTTTTGTCATGTCAGCTGGATCCAGGTGGTCTTGAGTTCGCAGTATTGATCGTGGGCGAAGGTCGACTTATCGCGCCCACCGAAGCCGGACTGCTTGTAGCCGCCGAAGGGCGTGGTGATGTCTCCCTCCGAGAAGCAATTGACGGAGACGGTACCCGCCCGAATGGCAGAAGCCATGCGATGCACGGTGTTGAGGTCGTTGCTCCACAGCGACGCCGCTAGGCCATAGCAGGTGTCATTGGCTATGCCGATGGCCTCCTCCTCGGTATCGAAGGGAATCACAGCCAATACCGGGCCGAAAATCTCCTCCCTGGCTACCGCGGCATCCCGGTGTACGTCGTCAAAGATGGTCGGTGCGACGAAGTAACCCCCACTTTCGACGTACAGCCGCTCGCCACCGCACACCAGCTTGAGTCCTTCGTCCTTGGCTTCGTCGATATGCCCCAGCACCTTTTCCATGTGATCCTTCTCGATCAGCGCGCCTAGATTCACTTCTGGATTGAGCGGATCGCCAGTGCTCCATTCCTCATCGAGCTGGCGCTGGAGCTCGTCGATCAGGTCGTCCTTGATGGAGCGATGCACGATCAGGCGTGAGCCCGCCGAACAGTTCTCACCCATGTTCCAGAACGCAGCCGCCAGAACATTGCTCGCCACGGTCTTGAGGTCGCTCACGTCGGGCATGACCACCTGCGGATTCTTGCCCCCGCACTCCAGCACGATCTGCTTGAGATTGCTGGCTGCCGAGTATTCGAGAAACTTACGGCCGATCTCGGTGGAGCCGGTAAAGGCAACCAGATCGATATCCGGGTGCACGCCAATGGCCTTGCCGGCCATGTGACCAAGCCCCGGCACGACGTTCAGCACACCGGCTGGAATGCCGGCCTCATGGGCCAGCTCGGCAAGCCGCAGCGTACTGAGGGAGGTCAGCTCGGCAGGCTTGAGCACCACACTGTTGCCCGTAATCAGGGCCGGCCCCAGTTTCCAGCCGGCCATCATGGCGGGGAAGTTCCACGGCAGCACTGCCCCCACTACCCCGATTGGCTCACGGGTGACCGTGGCCACCACACCCTTGGCGGTAGGCGCGACGGCGTCGTAAAGCTTGTCGGCGGCTTCGGCATGCCAGCGGATGGTGTTGGCGGTATCGGGAATGTCGACGTTGAAGCACTCACTGATCGGCTTGCCCGCCTCCAGGGATTCGAGAACGGCAAGTTCCAGGCAGTGCTCCTCGATCAAGTCGGCGAAACGCTGCATGATGCCCTTGCGCTCGGCGGGTGCGAGGCCGGACCAGACGCCTGCCTCGAAAGCACGTCGGGCGGCCAGTACCGCGAGGTCCACATCGGCAGAGTCGCAGGCAGCGACTCGCGTCAAGCATTCGCCGGTGGCCGGATTGAGGGTCTCGAACGTTTCGCCGGAACTCGCGGGGACGAAGTGACCGTCGATAAAGGCCAGGTTGCGGTACTCGAGTCGCTCGACCTGGCTCTTGATGGCCTCGCGTGTCAGATTATCGGACATTGTTGTTCTCCTGTGTGGGTGAGTCAGAGTTCGGTTCCGGCTTGCCACTCCTTCCAGGCAAGGGTTGAGCGCACCCCCATGCCCAGCAGCGGCTCGGGGGGATTGGACTGTGGTTTAGGCTGTTCCAGCATGATGTCGAGCAACTCGCTCTCGATACCGAGCGCGTACTCGGCGATCAGCTTTCCCGAAATCGTGCCGCGGGTCAGGCCTAGCCCGTTCTGGCATACGGCGCTGTAGACGCCCGGGGCGATCTCGCCGAACGGCACGCCGCCATTGCGGGTCAGGCACAGGGCGCCGCCCCAGGTATATTCCAGCTCGACGTTCGGCAGCATGGGGAAGCGCCTTTCTAAGGAACGGTGATGAATGGCGCGCACTCGTGCCAGCCGGTTTTCACTGGTGCTGACACTAGGGTTGTAGGTAAAGCAATTGCGGATGCAGATGCGCCCGTCGCTCATGCGCCGCACTGTCGTGCCCATTGGGTCGGCCGGGATCAACCCCCAGCTCGCCTCGCCCCCCAGCGCCGCCAGCTCCTCCGCCCTGAGGGGGCGGGTAAGACTGCCGTAGGTGTAGACAGGCAGGAGCTTGCCCTTGAGCCCGAGCTGGCCGAATTGGGCGGCATAGGCATTGTTGGCCAGCACCAGCCGCGGAGCACTGAGCTTTCCCTGGTCGGTAATCAGCTTATGCGGTCGACCGACCTCGATCTGGCGGACGGGGCTGTCTTCATAGAGACGTACGTTCTCCGGTAGGCTGGCACCCAGCCCACGGACCAACGCTGCCGGTTGTACCTGCACGGCACCGGGGGCGTGCAATCCGGCCCGATAGAAGTCGCTGCCGGTGATCGCCTTCATCTCACGAGCGTCGATTTCTCGATAGGGTTCACCGAGGGCCAGCAGGCCCTTGGCGAAGGTCTCCAGAGCCCGCACCCCACGAGCCTCGACCGCGCCGTGCAGCTTGCCCTGCTCGCGCCAGTCACACTCGATGGCATTCTGCTGAACGATCGAGCGCATATAATCGATCGCCCCCCGATTGAGTCGGATGAGCTTGCGATCGGCGGACTGAGCCCCGGTATAGTTGTGCGAGTTCAAGTCATGCGGCAAATCGATCATGAAACCGGAATTGCGTCCGGCAGCACCGAAGCCGACACGTCGAGCATCGATCAACGCGATAATGGCATTCGGCTGCAGCTCAGCCAGACGGCGCGCGGCGGCCAGGCCAGCCAGCCCGGCCCCCAACACTACCCAATCGGCCCTGACCTCGCCTCGCAGTGGTGTCGGTGCAGGTGGTGGCGGCAGTATCTCGTACCAGCCACAGCGGCCGTCGTTCTGAGGCAAGAAACGACATTTCAGCTGCATGATCGAATCTCCGGCGCCGGGTCTCAGCCGCGGTATTGCACCAAGGTGTCATAGGTGCGCTGGAAGCTTGCCTTCTCGGCTTCACTCAGCGGCATAAGCGGAGCGCGCGCAGCCCCTACGGGCAGTCCGGCCAGCTCGCAGCCATGCTTGATGTACTGGCAGAACTTGCCACCCTGCTCGAGCAGGTTCAGCATCGGCAACAGGCGAGCAGCGAGTTCACGTCCGGTGACGAAGTCCTGGTCGACGACACAGGCCTGGTACAACGCCACGTGTTCCGGCGCCAGGAAGTTGGAAGCCCCCCCGACCCAACTGCGTGCGCCCCAGACGAAGAATTCCAGTACCTGGTCGTCCATGCCGCAGCTCAATTGGAGCTGGTCGGAAAATTCGTTGGCCAGGGCATGCATGCGCTCGACCGAACCGGTGCTCTCCTTGATGGCTTGAAAATTCGGGCGCTCGCGCAGTGCCTCGATGAACTCGAAGCTCATGGGGGTACCGGTGCGGTCGGGGAAGTTGTAGAGCATGATTGGCATGTCGAGAGCATCGTCGATACGCTGGACATGCTTCAGCAGCTCCTCCTGGGTCGGCTGGCAGTAGTAGGGAGCTGCAACCAGGATGGCATCGAAACCGGCAGCCCTGGCATGTTGTCCGAGCTCGAGACTCTCTTCGGTGGTCGTCGCATTGATGCCTGCCATGATCGGGATCCGCCCCTTGGCATGCCCTGCGACGAAATCGAGGACTTGCTTGCGCTCATCCCTGCTCAACGCATAATACTCGCCGGTGGTGCCGCCAATGATCAGGCCATGCACACCCTGCTCGACCAGGGTGTCGATCACCTTGCCCAGCGTGTCGATCTGGATGACACCATCTTGGGTGAAGGGAGTGACGACAGGGGTCCAGATACCATCGAAATTCATAAAAGCACCTTTGTGATTATTCGCCAGGGAAGAAGCAGACGTTAGAAATGATGGTACGCGGGCGACTCTGTCCCGAAGAAGCAACATTTAATCCAGGCAAAGCATGACCAGATGTTATGCTCAGACCTTCGTAGCAAGGCGGCATACGGCACCGACAGGTCAACCGGCATATGACGACACACACCGATCCCGATCAGAAACTGCTCAAGATGCCATCGCTGCGTGCGGTGAGGTCCTTCGTGGCGGCAGCCAAATATCAGAACTTCACCCGTGCAGCCGAAGCACTGTGTGTCACCCAGGCAGCCATCAGTCGGCAGATCCGTGAGCTCGAAAGCCACCTCGGCACACCCCTGTTCAAGCGAGCCGGGCGTTCAGTTGAATTGACCAAGGCCGGTTCCATTTTCTTCGATGCGGCACAGCTATCCTTCATCAATATCGCGCAGGCAGCGGAGCGCATTCAGAAGGATCATGGCAGCAGTGCCAGGCGCACCCTCACGCTATGTTGTTCCCCAGCTTTTTCGGCGCTGTGGATGTCGCACCGGTTACCCAGCTTCTTCAGTGACAATCCGGACATTGACCTCAACCTGGTAACGACACAGAACTTTCTGACCATGGAACCGGGGGTCAATCCAGACATTTTCATCACCAAGATGTCGCGGGTAAGGGATGGCTATATCAGCACTCCGCTGTTTCATGACCGGATCTACCCGGTATGCACACCGAGCTATCTCAAGGCCCATCCAGAGATTCGTTCCCTTGAGGGACTACGAGATGGCGTGCTGCTCAACCTGAGCCCGTATGGCCGCTCCCAGGTGGCCGAGCACGTAGATTGGGGTGTGTGGTTGGCCATTCATCATCTGGACATTGAGGATCGCCTTTCCCAGGGCAAACACTATTTCAATGCCAACGATTACAATCTGCTCATTCAGATGGTACTCAACGATCAAGGTGTGGCATTGGGCTGGCACCATCTCGTCGATCCGCTAGTCACTCAAGGTCGATTGGTCAGGCCCGTCGAGCAAGAGGTCGTGCTGGAAGAGACGCACCATTACATGGCCTACCGCGAGGACAAGGCAGACGAAGAGGCCATGATTCGCTTCAGGGAATGGTTCATGCAGCAGAGCAAGGCGACGCAGGAGTCCAACTCTGCTCCGGAACAGGTCTAACGCCACAGGGACGACTTGGCTCGTTCAGCCATGCCCCTTCAGCGCCAGCCACCATCTGACCGGAGCGACCTGGCATAGCGCTTTCTGTGCACCAATGTGCACATTGACCAGACACTGGTGTACACTGACCTTTTCGCTGGCGCCTCTCTAGCTGCGCTGCGTCCTGAATGTTGGAGACCATCGCGATGCCGCCTGGCAGTGATAGCAACACCAAATGGAAAGGCTCCCGCGAGGCCTGGCTCGACGCCGCCTTCGAGCTGCTGCTCGACTCCGGCGTGGATAGTGTGCGTATCCTGCCGCTGGCCAAGCGGCTCGATGTCTCGCGCACCAGTTTCTACTGGTTCTTCAAGGATCGCGAGGCGCTGCTCGACGCTCTGGTCGAACGCTGGCGGGAGAAGAACACCCAGGGCCTGGTGCGCCAGACCGAAGCCTACGCCGAGAGCATTACCGAGGCGATCCTCAACGTCTTCGACTGCTGGCTGAACCCTGAGCTGTTCGATTCCCCGCTGGAGTTCGCCATGCGCAGTTGGGCGCTGCAATCGGAAGCGGTGGCCAGGGAAATCGACATGGCCGACGAAGCGCGCATCGAGGCGCTGACGCGCATGTTCGAGCGCTACGGCTTCGAGCCGCTGGCGGCCAACGTGCGCGGCCGTACCATCTACCTGACCCAGATCGGCTACATCTCGATGAAGACCCGGGAGGCACTCGAGGTCCGCATGCAGCGCATTCCCGCCTATGTCGAGATCTTCACCGGGCAGGCGCCGCAACCCCGCGAGCTGCAGCGCTTCCAGGCCCGGCATGGCTTTGTGCTGGAAGAAATCTCCCAGCCCGGCTGACCTAGCCCTCCCCCGCCAACGTCTGGCCGAGAAACATGAACGCCAGGGCCTGCATATGGGCGCGCTGGCGGTTGTCGGCCGCGCCGCCGTGGCCGCCTTCGATGTTTTCGTAGTAGAGCACCCGATGCCCCTGCTCGCTCATGCGCGCCATCATCTTGCGCGCGTGGCCGGGGTGGACGCGATCGTCACGGGTGCTGGTCATCAGCAGCATGGGCGGGTAGTGGGCCGCGGGATCGAGGTTGTGGTAGGGCGAGACATCGCGCAGGAACTCCCAGTCGTCGCTCTCGGGGTCGCCGTACTCGGCCATCCACGAGGCGCCGGCCAGCAGCAGGTGGTAGCGGCGCATGTCGAGCAGCGGCACCTGGCACACCACGGCGCCGAGCAGCTGCGGGTAGCGGGTGAGCATGTTGCCCACCAGCAGGCCGCCGTTGGAGCCGCCCTGGATGCCCAGCCGCCGTGCTGAGGTGACGTCGCGTTCGATGAGATCCTCTGCCACGGCGGCGAAGTCCTCGAACGCCTTGTGGCGCTTCTCGCGCAGCGCCGCCTGGTGCCAGCGCGGGCCGTACTCGCCGCCGCCGCGGATGTTGGCCACCACGTAGACGCCGCCCTGGCTGAGCCAGGCGCGCCCCACCCCGGGGCTGTAGCCGGGCAGCAGCGGCACCTCGAAGCCGCCGTAGCCGTAGAGCAAAGTCGGATGCTCGCCGCTGGGCTCGAGATCGCGCTTCGCCACCTGGAAGTAGGGAATCGGCGTGCCGTCGCGGCTGGTGGCGAAGTGCTGGGTCACCTCGAGCCCCTCGGCGTCGAACAGCGCCGGGGCCTGCTTGAGCGTCTCGAGCGCCTCGCCGACCCGGCCGTGCAGCAGCGTGGTCGGCGTGAGGTAGTCGCTGACGATGACGAACACCTCGTCGCTCTCCTCGTCGTCCACCGCGCTCACGCTGACACTGCCCAGCGTCGGCACGCCCGCCAGCGGCTCGGGCTGCCACTGGCCTTCGCTCGGGGTGAGCACGTAGAGCCGGTGCTTGACGTCGTCGAGCACGTTGAGGATCAGGTGGCGGCGGGTCCAGGTGACGTCGGAGAGCGAGGTGCGTTCGGTGGGGGCGAACAGTACGCGCAGCTCGCGTTCGCCGCCCATGAAGGCGTCGAAGTCGGCGAGCAGCAGCGCGCCGGCGGGATGGGTGGTGCCCGCCACCTCCCAGGGCTCGCGCAGCTCGACCAGCAGCCACTCGCGGTGCACCTGCTTGTGGGCCGAATTGGGCACCTCGATACGGGTGAGGCTGCCGTCGGCCTGGCGCAGATAGAGCTCGTTGTCATAGAAGGCCCGGGCACGGCTGACGAAGTCACGCTCGAAGCCGGGGGTGGAGTCGTGCGCGGCGCCTACGGCCATGTCGTCGGGCTCGGCCTCGAACACCGTCTCGGCGTCGGCCATCGGCGTGCCGCGCCGCCACTGCTTGACGATGCGCGGGTAGCCGGAGCGGGTCATCGAGCCTTCGCCGAAGTCGGTCTGGACATAGACCGTGTCACGGTCGATCCAGCCCAGGCTGCCCTTGGCCTCGGGGCGGTAGAAGCCCGCTTCGACCCAGCGCTTCTCGACCAGGTCGAACTCGCGGGTGACGTCGGCATCGGCACCGCCGCGGGAGAGCGACACCAGGCAGTGGCGCCAGGGCGCGTCGGGCGATTCGGGGCGCAGGTAGTGGGCGCCGTGCCATACCCAGTTCTCGCCCTCCTCGGCGTTGAGCGCGTCGAGGTCGATCAGCACCTCCCACTCGGGCCGCGCCTTGCGGTACTCCGCCAGGCTGGTGCGCCGCCACAGCCCACGGGGGTGGTCGCGATCCTGCCAGAAGTTGTAGAAGTGCTCGCCGCGCTTGACCACGAAGGGGATGCGGTCGTCGGCCTCGAGGATCGCCTGCAGGTCGTCGCGCAGCGCGGTGAAGCCCGGCGCATCGGCGAGCCTGGCCTGGCTCTCGGCATTGCGCTGCTCGACCCAGGTCAGGGCGCGTTCGCCCTCGACCTCTTCCAGCCACAGGTACGGGTCGTGCTCGTCGAAGGGGGCAGCCATGCGGGTCTCCTGGTGGGCAGTCGTTTTGCCCACCAAGCTAGCCCGCTATGGCCAGGGACTCAATGCGCCTACGCAAGGAATGACCAAGCGCAGCCAGTTTTCAGGCATCGCCTAGCGCTGGAACACCACCGTGCGGTTGCCATTCAGGAACACGCGTCGCTCCACGTGCAGCGCCACCGCCCGGGCCAGGGTGAGGCACTCGATGTCGCGGCCCTTGGCGACCAGGTCTTCCGGGTAATCGGCATGACTGACCGGCTCGACGCCCTGGGTGATGATCGGCCCCTCGTCGAGATCGTCGTTGATGTAGTGGGCCGTGGCACCGACCAGCTTGACCCCTTTCTCGTAGGCCTGGTGGTAGGGGCGCGCGCCCTTGAAGCCGGGCAGCAGCGAGTGGTGGATGTTGATCGCCCGGCCCGAGAGCCTGGCGCTCATCTCGCTCGACAGTACCTGCATGTAGCGCGCCAGAATGACCAGCTCGGCGCCGCTCTCCTCCACCACCCGCCACACCTGGGCCTCCTGCTCGGCCTTGGTCTCGGCGGTGATCGGGAAGTGGTGATAGGGGATGCCGTGCCACTCCGCCAGCGACGCCAGGTCGGGATGGTTGGAGACGATGGCGCGGATGTCGATGGGCAACTGCCCGGTACGGTAGCGATAGAGCAGGTCGTTGAGGCAGTGGTCGGCCTTGGAGACCATGATCACCACCGGCATCAGCCGCCCCGGCGGCGTCAGCTCGAAGCGCATCTCGAACTCGGCAGCCCGCTCGGCGAAGCCCGCCTGGAAGGTGTCGGCGTCGAAGCCGGCCTCCTCGGGGCGAAACTCGGTGCGGATGAAGAATTGGCCGCTCAGGCGGTCGTCGAAGGATTGCTGCTCGGTGATGTAGCAGCGCCGCTCCTTGAGGAAGCGGGTCACCACGTCCACGGTGCCCAGGCGGCTGGGGCACTGCGCGACCATGATCCAGATGTCATCGTGTCGTTTCATGCTGCTCCCTCCGACGCTCCGGCGGTGAATGGAAAAAGGGCCGGGGAACCCCCGGCCAAGCGCGCCTGGCAAACGCGATGTCGTGTCACCGCTCCACGCCGATGGCATACTCGGCGCCGGCGTCCAGCAGCCAACGATAGCAGTAGTCGGAGAAGCTGCGGCGCAGCACCAGTTCCCAGCGGGTTTCCGTGGGGCGGCGCAGGATCAGGTTGGTCTTGGCGAACACCGCGGTCACGCCCTTGCCCACCGGGAAGGCCTCGGGGTGCACGTCGCTGGGCGTCGACTTCATCAGCAGCTCACGTGCCTTCTCGCCCGACAGCTCAATGAGCGTCTGGCCGCCGCTGACGTTGACGATGGCGTAGTGGGCATCGCCCAGGGCGTTGCGCAGCTCGCCCTCCAGCTCGAACTCTTCGCCACCGGGCACGATCAGCAGCCACTCGTCGGGTGAGAGCCACTGGATCGATCGCGCGCCATCCTCGCTGTGGCTGAGGGTGTTGGGCCGCGCCGGCAGGCCGAAGCCGAGCACCGCGCGCACCGCTTCGTCGAGCACGATGGCGCCGCCGCGCAGGATCAGATGACCGAGCATGGCCCGCTCGCGCAGCACCACGCGGCTCTTGGCGCTGGGGGCCGGAGCCCCCGAACGCTGGTAGGAGTAGGCCAGCGGCGATTCCACCGGGATGTTGGCTTCGGTGCGGGTATCGAAGGTACGGGCCTTGGCAACGACAGGGTTAGACATTCTGGCGCTCTCCCTTGGGGTCGACGAAGATCGGGCTGACGATTTCGGCCTCATGGACCTGGCCGTCGGCCATGGGCAGGTAGACGGTCTCACCCATCTTCTGCTGACCGCCCTTGACCACGGCCAGGGCGAAGCCTGAGTCCAGGGTCGGGCTGTAGTAGCTCGAGGTCACGTGGCCCGCCATCGGCATGGGAATGGCGTGCTTCGGGTCGAAGACGATCTGCGCGCCCTCCTCCAGCACCACCTTCGGGTCCTTGGGCTTGAGACCGACCAACTGCTTGCGGTCCGTGCGGCGGGTGTCGCTGCGCGTCAGCGCGCGCTTGCCGATCCACGAGTACGGCTTGTCGTAGCCCACGCACCACTGCATGCCCAGGTCTTCCGGCGTCACCGAGCCGTCGGTGTCCTGGCCGACGATGATGAAGCCCTTCTCCGCGCGCAGCACGTGCATGGTCTCGGTGCCGTAGGGGGTCAGGCCGTACTTCTCGCCGTGCTCGAACAGCGTCTTCCACACGTGCATGGCATAGTTGGCCTGGACGTTGATCTCGTAGGTCAGCTCGCCGGTGAAGGAGATGCGGAACACTCGCGCCGGTACCCCGGCGACCTTGCCTTCGCGCCAGTCCATGAACTTGAACGTGTCGCGGTCGAGATCGATGTCGGTGATCTCGGCCAGTAGGTTGCGCGCCTCGGGTCCGGTGATCGTCATGGTCGCCCAGTGATCGGTCACCGAGGTGAAGGTCACGTTGAGCTCGGGCCATTCGGTCTGGTGCCACAGTTCCAGCCACTCCAGCACCGCGGCGGCGCCGCCGGTGGTGGTGGTCATCAGGAAGTGGTTGTCGGCCAGACAACTGGTCACGCCGTCGTCGGTGACCATGCCATCGTCCTTGCACATCAACCCGTAGCGGCACTTGCCGACGGCCAGCTTCTCCCACTTGTTGGTGTAGACGCGACCCAGGAACTCGCGCGCGTCGGGGCCCTGGATGTCGATCTTGCCCAGGGTCGAGGCGTCGAGGATACCGACCTTCTCGCGCACCGCGCGACACTCGCGGGCTACCGCATCAAACATGGTCTCCTTCTTGCCGTTGACGACCTTGGGGAAGTACCAGGGGCGCTTCCACTGGCCGACGTCCTCGAACTCGGCGCCATTCTCCACGTGCCACTGGTGCAGTGCGGTGTAGCGCTCGGGGTCGAACAGGTCGCGGCAGTGGCGACCGGCAATGGCGCCGAAGGTGACCGGGGTGTAGTTGGGGCGGAACACCGTGGTGCCCACCTCGGGAATCGTCTTGCCCAGGCAGCGCGCGGCGATGGCCATGCCGTTGATGTTGCCGAGCTTGCCCTGGTCGGTACCGAAGCCCATGGCGGTGTAGCGCTTGACGTGCTCGATGGACTCGAAGCCTTCGCGCGTCGCCAGTTCGATGCCCCCGGCGGTAACGTCGTTCTGCAGATCGACGAACTGCTTGGGAGCACGCAGGGTCGGCTTCTCGTGAGGCACCTGATACAGCGCACAGGCCGGCCCTTCGCGGCGGGCGTCGACCTGCGGCAGCTCGACCGCCTTGGCCGATTGCCCCAGTGCTTCCAGCGCCTGGGCGGCCATGGCCACGCCATCGGCCAGGCCTGCGGCCAGGTCGTGGATGCCTCGAGCGCTGCCGGCAGCATGCACGCCTTTCACCAGGCTGGGCACGAAGCCGAGGATCTCTTCGTTCCAGGTCGGCCGCGCACCGGTGTGCGAGGCCAGGTGAATCACCGGGCTGTAGCCGCCGGAGCTGGCGATGGTGTCGCAGGCCAGGGTCTCGGCCTGGCCGGTGACCTTGAAGGCGTCGAGGTCGATCTTGGCCACGCGGGCCGCGCTGATGCGCTTCTCGCCCTTGGCCTCGATCACCGCGCTGCCGGTGATGATCCGAATGCCCTTGGCCTTGGCGACGTCGATCCAGTCGCCCTGCGGATTGGCACGGGCGTCGACGATGGCCACCACCTCACGCCCCGCTTCGACCCAGTCGAGCGCGGCGCGATAGGCGTGATCGTTGCTGGTGGAGAGCACCAGCTTGTTGCCCGGCACCACGCCGTAGCGGCGGATGTAGGTGGACACCGCGCCGGCCAGCAGGTTGCCCGGCACGTCGTTGTTGGCGTAGACCAGCGGACGCTCGTGGGCGCCGGTGGCCAGCAGCACCTGACCGGCACGCACGCGGTGCATGCGCGAACGCACGCCACGATGGCCGTCGACCAGCGGTGCCGTCTCGCCCAGGTGCTCCGTGCGTCGCTCGTGCAGCGTGACGAAATGGTGGTCGTGGTAGCCGTTGGCGGTGGTGCGGGGCAGCAGCATGACGTTGTCCAGCCCGGCGAGCTCCTCCAGCACGCGCTCCGCCCACTTGGCGGCCGGCTGCTGGTCGAGCAGTTCACGGCTGTCGAGCAGTGAACCGCCCATCTCTTCCTGCTCGTCGGCCAGGATCACCCGCGCGCCGCTGCGGGCCGCGGTCAGCGCCGCCGCCAGGCCGGCGGGACCGGCGCCGATCACCAGCAGGTCGCAGTGCTGATTGAGGTGATCGTAGCTGTCCGGATCGGCTTCCATGGGGCTACGGCCCAGGCCTGCGCCCTTGCGGATGTACTTCTCGTAGGTCATCCACATGGAGGCCGGCGCCATGAAGGTCTTGTAGTAGAAGCCCGGCGGCATGAAGCGTCCGCCCAGCTTGCCCACCAGACTCATGACGTCGCGCTGCACGTTCGGCCAGCCGTTGGTGCTGCGCGCCACGAGGCCGTCGAACAGCGCCTGCTGGGTGGCACGCACGTTGGGCACCTGGGCGGCTTCGTTGCTGCCCAGCTGGACCAGCGCGTTGGGCTCCTCGGCGCCGGCGGCGACGATGCCGCGCGGGCGCGAGTACTTGAAGCTGCGGTTGACGATATCCACGCCGTTGGCCAGCAGCGCCGAGGCCAGGGTGTCGCCGGCATGGCCCTGATAGTGCTGGCCGTTGAAGGTGAAGCCGAGCTTGCGCGAGCGATCGATACGCCCGCCCTCTTTGAGACGATTCGGCTGTGTCACGGACTTGCTCATGCCTGCTCCCCCTTGACCGCTTCTACCGCAGCGTTGCTGGCGCCCACGGTCTGTTGTCCTCCGCCGGCCACCTGCACGTTGCCCTGGATTTCGCCACTCGCCAGGCTCTCGGCGGTGATGCGGGGCCGCTCGCCCATCTTGTAGGTCTCGTAGATCTCGTAGGTCACGGTATTGCGCGTGACGTTGAAGAACTTGCGACAGCCGACGGCGTGCACCCACAGCTCATGGTGGATACCGCGCGGGTTGTCACGGAAGAACAGGTAGTCGCCCCACTCCTCGTCGCTGCAGGCTTCGGGGTCCTTGGGGCGGACGATGTGCGCCTGGCCCTTGGGACGGAACTCCTCTTCCTCGCGATGCTCCTCGCAGTAGGGGCAGTAGATATGAAACATGGAAGTGCCTCCTTAATGCGCCACGCCAGCGGCGCCGTGCTCGTCGACGAGAGCGCCGGTATGGAAACGGTCGATGGAGAACGGGGCCGCAAGCGGGTGAGCCTGGTTCTTGGCCAGGGTCCAGGCGAACACATGACCCGAGCCCGGCGTGGCCTTGAAGCCACCGGTACCCCAGCCACAGTTGAAGAACAGGCCCTTCACCGGCGTGGCCGAGAGAATCGGGCAGGCGTCCGGGCAGGTGTCGACGATGCCGCCCCACTGGCGGTTCATGCGCACCCGCGAGAAGATCGGGAACATCTCGACGATGGCCTGCAGGGTGTGCTCGATGGTGGGGTAGCTGCCGCGCTGGCCGTAACCGTTGTAGCCGTCGATGCCCGCGCCGATGACAAGGTCGCCCTTGTCGGTCTGGCTGATGTAGCCGTGCACGTGGTTGGACATCACCACGGTGTCGAGCACCGGCTTGAGCGGCTCGGAAACCAGCGCCTGCAGCGGATGCGACTCCAGCGGCAGGCGGAAGCCGGCCATTTTCGCCAGCACGCCCGAATTACCCGCCGCTACGCAGCCGACGGTCTTGGCTTCGATGTCGCCGCGGTTGGTGTGCACGCCGTAGACCCGGCCATCGCGGATCTTGAAGCCGGTGACCTCGGTGTTCTGCAGCAGGTCGACGCCCAGCGCGTCGGCGGCACGGGCGAAGCCCCAGGCCACGGCATCGTGACGCGCCACGCCGGCGCGCGGCTGCCAGGAGGCACCGAGGATCGGATAGCGGGCGTTCTTCGAGCAGTCCATGATCGGCACGATCTCCTGGATCTGCTCGGGAGTGAGCACTTCACCGTCGATGCCGTTGAGGCGGTTGGCGTTGACCCGGCGCTGGATGTCGCGCATGTCCTGCAGGGTGTGGCCGAGGTTCATGACCCCACGCTGGGAAAACATCACGTTGTAGTTGAGGTCCTGGGAGAGCCCCTCCCACAGCTTCATGGCGTGCTCGTAGAGCGCCGCGGCTTCGTCCCACAGGTAGTTGGAGCGCACGATGGTGGTGTTGCGCGCGGTGTTGCCGCCGCCCAGCCAGCCCTTCTCGACCACCGCCACGTTCTTGATGCCGTGTTCCTTGGCCAGGTAGTAGGCGGTGGCCAGGCCGTGGCCGCCGCCGCCGACGATGATCACGTCGTACTGCTTCTTGGGGGTGGGGTTGCGCCACTGGCGCTCCCAGTTCTCGTGGTGACTGAGGGCGTGCTTGGCCAGCCCGAATCCTGAATAGCGTTGCATCTCGTCTCTCCTCGACCGGCCCCGCCGAGGGGGCCGATTTCATACATTCAGGCGGTGGCGGTTTCTTCTACCGCGGCCGGAGCGGCGCCGTAGACCGGGTGGCGCTCGCACAGCTCGGCGACCTTGGTGCGTACCTCGGCCTCCACGGCATCGGTGTTGCCCTGCTCGGCCAGCACGTCGAGGATGTCGCAGATCCAGCCGGCCAGGGCCTCGCAGTCGGCCACGTCGAAGCCGCGCGAGGTTACCGCCGGGGTGCCGATACGCAGGCCGGACGTCACGAACGGGCTCTGCGGGTCGTTGGGCACGGCATTCTTGTTGACGGTGATGTGGGCCCGGCCCAGCGCCGCATCGGCGTCCTTGCCGGTAACGCCCTGACGAATCAGCGAAACCAGGAAGAGGTGGTCGTCGGTACCGCCGGACACCACGTCGTAACCGCGCTCGACGAATACCTTGGCCATGGCGCGGGCGTTGTCGATCACGCGCTGCTGGTACTGCACGAAAGCCTGGCTCATGGCCTCCTTGAAGGCCACCGCCTTGGCCGCGATCACGTGCATCAGCGGACCGCCCTGCTGGCCGGGGAACACCGCGCCGTTGAGCTTCTTGTACAGTTCCGCATCGCCATGGGCGGAAAGGATCAGGCCGCCGCGCGGGCCGCGCAGGGTCTTGTGGGTGGTGGTGGTGACCACGTGGGCATGGGGCACCGGGCTCGGGTAGAGACCGGCGGCAACCAGGCCCGCCACATGAGCCATGTCCACCATCAGCCAGGCACCGACCTCATCGGCGATGTTGCGGAAACGCCGCCAGTCGACCACACGGGAGTAGGCAGAGAAGCCGGCAATGATCAGCTTGGGCTTGTGGTTGCGCGCCAGCCGCTCGACCTCCTCGTAGTCGATCTCGCCGGTCTCGGGGTTCAGGCCGTACTGCACCGCGTGGTAGTGCTTGCCGGAGAAGTTGGGCGCCGCACCGTGGGTCAGGTGACCGCCGTGGGCCAGGCTCATGCCGAGCACGGTGTCGCCGGGGCTGACCAGCGCCATGAAGACGGCGGCATTGGCCTGGGCACCGGAGTGGGGCTGCACGTTGGCAAAGTCGGCGCCGAACAGATCGCAGGCGCGCTCGATGGCGAGCTTTTCGACCACGTCGACGTGCTCGCAGCCGCCGTAGTAGCGCTTGCCCGGGTAGCCCTCGGCATACTTGTTGGTCAACTGTGTGCCCTGGGCCTCCATCACGGCCCGGCTGGCGTAGTTCTCGGAGGCGATCAGCTCGACGTGGGCCTCCTGGCGGGCCACTTCGTCGGCAATGGCGGCGGCAACCTGAGAATCGAATGCGGCGAGACCGACCTGGTTCATGACTGACTCCTGTTGTTGTCTGCTATCTGTTGTCTGGTATCGGCAGGGCTTGCCTCGAATCTATCGGCTACCTGCCCAGGTGAAAAATTTGAAATCCTTATGCTTGGATTAAAGGCAACCGGGAGCAGGAAAGATTGAACGAATGCGACAGGCTTGCTGAATGTCCGAGTCGGGCCGGCCGCCCTGGCATATTGGCTCGGGCTGATGGAGCACGCGCCGAGGAGGTGCGCTCAAAGCCGCATGAGGCGGACGGGTGAAGCAAGCCGGCTCAGAGCGCCGGGCGGCCCTCGACGTGCAGGAAGAAGGGATCGACCCGGGCGCCTCCCGGCTCGCCGACGCTCTTGCGCATTTCCGACGGCGTCATGCCGAAGGCGCTGCGAAAGTGGCGCGAGAAGTGGGCGGTATCGGCGAAGCCGCAGCGCTCACCGATTTCGGTGATGCTCTTGCCGGTGTAGTGCAACAGCCACACGCCGTAGCGCAGGCGCAGGTCGCGGGAGAACTTCTGCGGGCTGACGCCGAGCGTCTCCTTGAAGCGGCGCTCCAGATTACGGCGTGAGGTGCCGACCCGCTCGGCCAGCACCTCCATGGAGATCATCTCCCCCAGGTGCTGCTCGAGCAGCGCAATGGCCTTGCGCACCACGCGATCCTCGATCTTGCCGAACACCACCGGCTGGGGCTGGGGGTGAACTCCCGTTCGCGCCTCGTCGAGCAGCATGATGTGCAGACTCTTCATCGCCCACGCCTTGCCCAGGTGGCGCTCGATCAGATAGGCAGCCAGGTCCGCTCCCGCCGCACCGCCGGCACAGGTGAGGCGGTCACCGTCGTCGATGAACAGACGATCGGCAACGGGCTCGATGGCAGGAAAGCGCTGGATCATGTCACGGTGGTGATACCAGCTCACGCAGCAACGGCGCCCCTTCATCAGACCCGCCTGAATCAGCGCAAAGACCCCGGTGCACAGCCCGACCAGCGGCACCCCGGCATCCGCCGAGCGACGCAGATAGGCCAGCGCCGTGGAGTCCACGCGGTCGCGCTCGTCCTGCACCCCGCCGATCACCACGATGTAATCGAAGCTCGCCGGATCGCGGAAGGGCTCGCAGGGCGAGATCGCCGCCCCGCAGCTGGAAGTGGCCTGCTCCCCCGTGCTGGTCATGAAGGTCCAGTGGCAGCGCAGCTGGCGGCTGCGGTCACCCTCGTCGGCCGCCAGACGCAGACAGTCGACGAAGGCCGCAAACGGCAGCAGCGTGAAGCGGTGCAGCAGGACGAAGCCGACCGAGAGGGGCTCGCCCCTGAGAGGAAGATTCATGACGACTCCTGCATCGCGAAGGGCACCGGGGGACGAACCAAGCCCGTCGCCTCGACTCTATCGGATTTCACGTGGCAGGCAAGGGGCAGCGCCGTGAACCCGGACCAACGTCTCCGACAATGAGCCGGAGACGTTGGCAGTCTCAGGAGAGTCGCTGGCTTAAGGAAACCTGCCGCGCCATGAGAGAGACGCCGACATAAAAGACCGACGAGGCCACGCATCCTGTCAACGGCCCGATCAGCCAACCTACGTCGGCGAACAGCATCATGTAGCCGCTGGTAAAGAACCCCACCAGCATGGCGATGAGAGCGCCCCAGGCACTGCCTTTCCAGAAAGTGGAGATGAATACCGGCCCGATCATACTGGCCAAGAGGGTGCCGGAGCCCAGAATACCCAGCCAGGAGAGCATAAATGGCGGGGCGTAGAGCATCATCAACAGGGCTAGCAGCCCGAGAGCCACCACTGCGGCCCGGTTGATCGCCAAGGCCAGGCGTTCGCTGGAGACCGGCCCAAACAGCGAGAGACGCAGGTCATGCGAGGTCGCCGAGGCTACCGTGTGGAGCAACGAATTGGCCGTGGATTTCATGGCAAAGATGATGAAGAGCGTGATGATGCCCTGAATGGCCGGATGCATGAACTGCTCGAGATAGACCGGCATGGCCATGTCAGGGTCGGCCAAATCCGGTACGTGCATGCGAACGTAGAGCCCGACGATGGGGATCAGGCTTAGCAACGCCCCGAGAATGGCGACGTAGACACCGACCTTGTGTAGCTTGACGTCAGGCCTCATGGCCATGAAGCGGATCGCCATGTAGGGCAGGACGGCGGCAAACAGGAAAGCGTAAGGCAGCACCAGGAAAACGGTCGCGATGGAGTCGCCATAGTGCGCACCCGTCGTAGGATTGAGCAACTCGGGGTCGATGGCGTTCAGCGAAGCTTCCCAAGTGCCAAGATCCACAGAGGTCAGAATCTGTACGAGGATGATGACGGCGGCCAGCGCCATGCCGCAGACCATGACGGTATCGGTCCAGGCGACGGCTGCCAAGCCGCCAAGCATGGTGTAGATGATGATCACCGACACCATCAAGAAAGCGCTCTGGTTGAGCTCAATCCCCAGCCAGCTGGCCCCCAGCAGCCCTACCGCCTTAATTTGGCTGGTCAAGAACACTAGCAACAGCAGGATTGTGATGAACGCGGCCACGCCCTGCAGCACCCGCCCCATCGAACCGCCACCGTGGCGCTGGGCGATATACTCAGGGATGGTATTGCTGCCCATTTCAATGGCACGGCGCTGCAGGAAGCGTGCGAAGTAAAGCACGGCTATCATCATTGCAGGAGCGAAGAAAAAATTGCCAAGCACCTCAATGGCACCAAACTGATAGGTTACACCGGGTGAACCCATGAAACCCCAGCCGCTGAAGCCGGTTGCGACGATGGTCCCTGCCGCCACGAAGGCACCCAGCGAGCGACCCGCTACCAAGAAGCCGCCCTCATCGCTCTTGTTCATGTATCGCGATGAGAGGTAGCCCAGATAGATCAGCAGGCCGAAGGTTAGAAAAAGCAGGCCCCAATTGAACAACTTGTAAGCGTCCACGGCTATCTCCTCAATGAGCTATTGTTTGACTTTCGTTTGAGCTCTCTGCGGAGATAGGCCGCACCTGCATGCATAAGCATATAGCAGGTCAGCACCAGAAAAGTGCTCAATACCCAGGAATTCATTTTTCACACCTCATTGTTCTTGGTTTGGCTCACGACGCGGCCTTGAGTGTTGCCGCACTCGGCATCAACAAGTTATTTTACTCACTGAAAGCCGACCAATTTGAATGCACAATGCGTTCATAAAAGATCAAAATGGCAACGCAATGACCAACATCCCCACCGACCTTCTGCGCACCTTCGTCACCATCAAGGATCTGGGTGGCTTCACCAGCGCGGGCGAATTTCTTGGCCGCTCACAGCCGGCAATCAGCCTGCAGATCAAGAAGCTGGAAGAAATACTGAATACGAAGATATTCCTGCGGGGGGCAAGCCTGGAACTGACCGAGGATGGCGAATACCTCTACGAAGCCGCGCGCCAGATGCTGGAGATCAACGACCAGATCATCGCCAAGGTCAGAGGGGAGAATGTCTCTGGAAAGGTCAGGCTTGGCATTCCCAACGATTTCGAACTGGCCTTCCTGCCCAAGGCACTGAGAAATCTTTCACGTGTCTATCCCAACATCATCGTGGAAGTCGACTGTGAAATCAGCAAGGTGATACTCCAGCGGTATCAGAAAGGACATTACGACATTGCCTTGGCCATGGAGCACGCCAAGGAGAACGAAGACCGGGACGCCCGAGATTATCGGCTCGAGACGCTGGAGTGGGTCTACAAGGACAGTCGGCTCATCAATGGCTATGACGAGCCTATTCCACTGATCGCCTATCCGCAGGGCTGCGTCTATCGCGCCATCATGGAAGAGTCGCTTCAGAGCCAACGCCACCCTTTCCGCTTCATGTACACGAGCACCAGCTTGTTAGGGATCTTTTCTGCCGTGGAAGAGGGGCTGGGGATCACGGCGATGGCCAGGTCGGTCATTCCCGAACATTTGAAGCATGCCTCGAGTTCGAAGAGCCTTCCCGAGCTGGGCCAGGTATGCATCGGCCTTTACTACAAGGAACGCGAGCTGAACATGGCGTCGCGGCATGTACTCGATTTTCTTCGCTCTGGTATCGCTAATATAGGATAAAGTTTCGGCCGTTATGCCCTACCGAATGTTCGGCGGAGGCGCCGAATTGGCCCGATAGCCGAGTGACACGGCTATCGGGCCTCGCTTTCACGGTAACTCAGGTTGGTCGTGAACGGTAACCGATCGAGCCGGCGTCATCATTGATCCTGGCTTTGAACTCACCGTCACTTTCGACGTCGAGCTGTACGCTGGGGTCGGGATCGTTCACCGCCTTTTCCAGCTCCTTGATCGCCCGGTCCCGACTGAGCAGTCGCCTTATCGTATTGACGATCATCAACAGGATGACGATGGAAAAGGGGAAGGCGCCGATGATGGTGCCGGTCTGGACCGTATCGACAACGCCGCTGCCGCCCAGGGTCAACAGCACGGTGGCTACCGCACCGATGCTGGCCACCAGGACGACGCGGAACCAGGCCCCTGCCCGTTTCGGCGCCGAGACGAAGTCGGCCAGCGCATAGGTGCCGGCATCCAGCGAGGTTACGTAGTAGGTCGCCACCAGCACCGTCGCCACCACCAGCAGCAAACCGCCAACGACAGGGATCGATTCCAGCATGACGAACAGGCCACTGGCAACGTTCTCGTTCACCGCTGCTGAAAGCCCGCGCCCCGTCAGGTCATCGTAATAGATGGCAGCGGAGCCGAGTACGCCGATCCACACCATGACGATCAGGGAGGGAATAATGGTGACCCCGATCACGAACTCGCGCAGCGTCCGGCCGCGGGAGATGCGCGCAATGAAGCCGGCAACGAAGGGTGAGAAGGCAATGACCCAGCACCAGATGAACACCGTCCACCAGCCGTTCCAGCTCTCCTGCCACGAGGTCAAGGGCTGGGCGGTACTGGGGGCATCCGTCCAGAAGCTCATCGGAATGAAATTGGTGAAGTAGGAGCCGAACGTCTGGGTGACGTTGGAAATGATGAACAGCGTGGGACCGAAGACGAAGGCGGCCACCACCAGCACGACGCTGAGCACCGAGTTCGTTTCGCTGATCATACGCATCCCCCGGCTGATGCCGAAGAAGGCCGAGACTGCCGCAGCGGTACCCAGCCCGACGATGACGAACAGCCAGACCCCGGGGCTCGAGGTCACTCCGGTAAAGGACGTGAGGCCGGAGGTGAACTGCATCGCCGCAAAGGCAAAGGAGGTGGAAAGGCCGAGGATCGTGGCCATGATGGCCAGTAGCTCCACCACCACGCCGGCGCCGCCGCGCGCCCACTGGGGCAAGATATCGACGGTCGCTTCACGAAACGTCAGCGTCTTGCCCAAGTTGTGATGCGAATAGGCCAGGCAGACCGCCACCACACAGTACATGGCCCATGCCGTGAAGCCCCAGTGGAAATAGGCCCAGACGAGCCCACCCCCCGCTTCGTTCCCCGCCAACCCCTGGACGACCGGACTTTCGTCACGCAGCATGATGGGCTGCGCCACCGACCAGAAGATCAGCCCGATACCTTGGCCGCAGGCGAAGAGCATCGAGTACCAGGCAAAATTGCTGTACTCCGGCTTGGCCTTCGGGCCGCCGAGTCGCACCCGTGCGCCGATCTTGCTGAACGCCAGCCAGGCGCATACCGCCACGGCAAACAGCGAGTACAGAATGAATAGCCAGGTAAAGCCGCCGGTGACGAAGGTGCGCAGGTCGTAGATGACGGCTGCCACGCTGTCGGGCCGGCTGAGCACCATGACGATGAGCGCCGCGATCGCCAGCGGGGGCGTGAACTGGATGAACAGCCTTCCGATGGGGGGCAGATCTCGCCCGGTGAAGCGGGGTATCGCAACGGGTTCGAGAGGATCCTTGTTGCCACCCGGATTCCTGAGTGGGGGTTTGCTGTTTGACACGGTTCTTTACCTCACTGTTATTGTAATTGCCGGTTCATGGTGAGTGCGTCTGCCACAAGCGTCTGTGGACAAGTTCAGCCAAAATGGCTGGCGATCCCCGAGATGCACTCATCGAGAATGATCTCGCCTTTCTCGGCGGTCGCCGGCAGTGGGGATGAAAGCGTTCCAGAAGCTGCTACCCAGGAAGGGTCGGGGGGGAAGACGTCGTAAGGCGGAAAGGTAGCCGGCTCCACGTCCACCGCTTTCGACATGTCGACGAGTTCCGGATGTATCTTCAACATGATCGAGGTTTCAAGCACCCCGCCATGCTCGACGGCCCAGCCTGAAAAGCCATCTGGAAAAACCTTCTCGATCGTTTCTTCGCTGATGAAGTCCCAATAGGAGAGCAGATAGACCTTGACGTTCACGCCCTCGTTCTTGCACTTCTTCACCAGCTTGTCGGCCGCTTCGCAAAGATACATGGAGTTCTCGAAGTGACCGTTTATCAGAATGAACTCACGGTTTCCGTGATTCACGTAGGCTTGCAGAACATCGAACACATAGCTCTCGAGTGAGCTACCGGAGACACAGGTGGTGCCCGGGAAGAAGTTCCCGCCCCCTGACTTGACCTGCGACTTGTAGCCATAGCTGATAGCGGGTGCCACCAGCATATTGTCGCACCTCTCTGCCACCTTGACGGCAATATGACTGGGTATCAGCACATCGGGATTGAGCGACATGTGGGGACCATGCTGCTCGATGGCACCTACCGGAAGAATTATCTTGCATCGGCCCTTCTCGGTCAGCTCCCGGTAGGACACCCAGTCCAGGTTCTCGATCTTTACGCTCTTCATCTCAATCCCCCAGAAACCTGTTTCCTTTGTCGGAAAAAGGGGAGCCCGGCTCCCCTTTGCTTTCTTCACTTGACGATGTTGTGCTCCGGCCCATACGGGAAGCCGGTGATGTTCTCGGCCCCGTGCTCGTTGACGACGAGAATATCGTGCTCGCGATAGCCACCGGCGCCCGGACGACCTTCCGGCACCATGATCATCGGCTCCATGGAGACCACCATGTTGGGCTCGAGCACGGTCTCGATGTCCTCACGCAGCTCGAGTCCCGCCTCACGGCCGTAGTAGTGGCTCAGGGTGCCGAAGGAGTGGCCGTAGCCGAAGGTGCGATACTGCAGCAGATCGTGCTTGGCAAAGATCTCGTTGAGCTCGTGGGCGATGTCGCAGCAGCGCACGCCGGGCTTGATCAGCTCCTGGCCACGACGATGCACCTCACAGTTGACCTCCCACAGACGCAGGTGCTCGTCCGAGGCGTGCTCGCAGAACAGGGTGCGCTCCAGTGCCGTGTAGTAGCCCGAGATCATCGGGAAAGTGTTCAGGCTGAGGATGTCTCCGGGCTGCACGCGGCGGCTGGTCACCGGATTGTGGGCGCCATCGGTGTTGATCCCCGACTGGAACCAGACCCAGGTGTCCATCAGTTCACTGTTGGGATAGGTCTTGGCGATCTCGCGCACCATGGCAGCTTGGCCGGCCAGCGCAACCTCGTATTCCGGCACACCAGCCTTGATGGCATCGCGCACGGCCACGCCGCCCACGTCGGCGATGCGCGCGCCCTGGCGGATCAGCGCGATCTCTTCGGCCGACTTGATCATGCGCATCTGCATGGTCGGCACGCCGATATCGGTGAGTTCCACCTCGCCGAGTGCGGAGAGCAGCTTCTGCTGGTTCTGCAGCGTGAGGTGGTCGAACTCGACGCCGACGCGCTGCTTGCCTTCACAGAGCTGCTTTACCGCCTTGAAGAAGTTGTCCTTCTGCCAATCGGTGTAGACGACGTTGTCGCCCAGGCGATTGCGCCGATAGGGTTGGCCCCCATCGATGTTGGCGGTAACGGTGGTAAAGCGATCCTGGGTGACGACCAGGCCATAATCGCGCCCGAACTTGCAGTAAACGAAATCACTGAAATAATTGATATTGTGATACGAGGTCAGCACGACGGCGTCGACGCCATTGGCTGCCATGTAGTCCCGAAGACGCCTCAGACGCCCCTGCATTTCGGCATCGGAAAATGTCGGCACGACCTTGTCGCCATTGGGGATCTCGATCAGCGATGGAAGTTGCATCTTGTTTTCTCCTTCGTCTTTTCACGCGACACATGTCGCAGGTTGGGAACCGACCTTTACTGTCACGCCAGGCTCATCGGTAACGTCAAGTTCGCTGAACTGCATGATCGAAAGGCGGTATCTGGTTTCCAGGATCTTCACCAGACACATGATGTGATTGAACTCATCGTCTTCGGCCAGGAAGTCGATGCCGAACATGTTGATACCGAGGCAGGCCACTTCGTAGGTTTTATTCACGCGCAGAAACGCGCTGGCGTTGCGCCTCAATTCACCGGCGTCCTGTAACACCATCGAGTCGGAAGCCACTCTCAGTACCAGTCGCCAATGTTTCATTTCCGCGTTCTCCAGCCGTCTGAAATGACTATGGCCAGCGCGGCTCGGCAACACCAATGACTAGTGCAAATAGGGCCATTGACGACAGCAATGCCGACAGCGAGGCCGCGGCATGCCGCAGCGCGGAGCGAGTGAAAACAGGGCGTGGGAAGGCAAACAGACCGCAGCGGCAGCCTGGCGGCTGCCGGGTCAACGGCGAACGACGGGATAGTACGAGGTTGGGGGTCAGCCCCCGGTCATGTTCATGAAGCGCACAACCTGCACGTCGCCATCGGTGGTGAAGTGGTGACGCTCGGGCTTCTTCTGCATGGCGGCGACGATGGCAGCCTTGAGCCGCTCGAGATCGCCGGGGTGGCGGCGCATCACGGCACGCAGGTCGACCGAGAGTTCGTTGCCCAGGCAGAGCGAAGAGCTTATCCAGTAATCATAGATACTGGTCTACACGACCCTCCTGGCCAGTAAGGGCTCGGGGCTAATCAGAGCGACACTCCTCCGCCACGCAAATTAGTTGTTATTGCGGTATACCTCCCAGAGTCAATTTGGCGGGCTCCAACAATCTCGCCAGCTCATCGCGTGAAATTTCAGTTTCCTCTTCAGCAACATCAATGATCGGACGTCCGGCCTGATAGGCCTTTTTAGCAATGGCCGCTGCCGCATTGTAGCCGATCACTGAGTTCAGAGCTGTGACCAGAATCGGGTTGCGTGATAGTGATACCTGAATGGTATCTTCGCGAACCTTGAAGGTAGTAATGACTCGATCGGCCAACAATCTGCTGACATTGCTCATTAAACGAGTCGAGACGATAAGATTATGCGCAATCAAGGGGAGCATTACATTGAGTTGGAAATTACCGCTCTGGCCCGCTACCGTCACTGCGCTGTCGAGTCCGATCACCTGAGCTGCCGCTTGAGCGGCACACTCAGGAATTACCGGGTTGACCTTGCCCGGCATGATGGAGCTGCCCGGCTGCAAAGCCTCCAACTCAATCTCACCGAGTCCGGCTAGGGGACCAGAGTTCATCCAGCGTAGATCGTTGGCGATCTTCATCACGACGCAGGCATAGCTGCGCAGATGTCCTGAGAGCTCTACAGCAGTATCCGGGGAAGCTAGGCTGGCGAAGAAGTTATCGCTGGGGGTAAGTTCAAGACCGGTCTGCTTGCTGAGCGCCTTGGCGATGCGGGCGGCAAACTCGGGGTGGGCATTGATACCGGTTCCCACTGCGGTACCGCCCTGGGCCAGTTGCGAGAGCCGCGCCTGGCAGTCTGTAAAGCGCGCAATGGCCTGAGCCACTTGGCTAGACCAGCCACCGAGTTCTTGACTCAGCCGTACCGGCATGGCATCCATTAGATGGGTACGACCGGTCTTGACCACTCCATCGACCTCGGTAGCCTTGGCATCGATTGCTGCACGTAGATGCTCAAGCGCCGGCAGTAGCTGCTCCTGCACTGCGAGTGCCGCCGAGAGATGGATCGCCGTGGGAATGACGTCATTGCTCGACTGCCCCATATTTACGTGGTCATTAGGTCCGACCTCAATCCCACCCCGAGACGCCAAGTGCGCAATCACCTCATTGACATTCATATTGGTCGAGGTACCCGAACCGGTCTGGAACACATCGATGGGAAACTGGTCGTCGTACTCACCGTTGATAATCGACTGTGCCGCAGTAGTGATCGCTTTCGCCCGCCGCTGGTCCAGCAATCCCAGCGCCGCATTGACCTCAGCGGCAGCGGCCTTGATGCGAGCCACCGCCCGGATGAAGTCCGTCGGCATGGGCTGGCCACTGACCGGGAAGTTGTTGACCGCCCGCTGGGTCTGGGCGCCGTATAGAGCGCCGGCTGGGACTTCCAACTCACCCATGCTGTCGCATTCGATACGTGTGTCGTTCATTAACGTCTCCTATCGCCTTATATGGATTTTGCTAATTCCGTTCAGGCGCCATTCTGTGCTCTCTCGTTCATCATGACACGGCGCTTGCGGCGCTGCTTGGCCCAGGCAGTGAACGACATGGAGGCAACGATCACCACGATGATGGCAATGGCAGCCGGACGCTCAAGAAGGTAAGTGAAATCACCACCGCTCACCTGGTTGGAGCGCAACAATTGCGTTTCCACCAGCCCCCCGAGCAGCAATCCCACTACGACCGCGGCCACCGGATAGCCGTAGCGCGCCATCAGCCAGCCAATCACCGAGAAAACGAACAGGGTGATAGGCCCAGCGATGGTGCCATCAACGGCGTAGGCTCCGAAGCAAGCAACCACAAGCACCGTTGGTACTAGATAGCGCAACGGAACGCGCACAACAGAGCTGGCAACGAAGACGAAGCCCAGCCCGACCAGCAACAAGAGGAAGCCCTGAGCGAAGTTCGCGAACAGGATCGCATAGACGATGTCCTGGTTGTTGGCGATGAAGCTCGGCCCACCGACGACATTGTGCATAGCGAAAGCCGCAAGTAGAATCGCGGTGGCACCGCCACCTGGAATTCCTAATGCTAGCATCGTGGCCATAGCGCCGCCCTCGGAGCTGGAGTTGGCGCTTTCAGCAGCCACAACCCCCTTAGGATTTCCCTTGCCGAACGACTCAGGATCATCGTCGCCGCGCTTGGTATAGGCATAGGAAAGCAGGTTCGAGATCGATGACCCTACCCCCGGTATGGCACCAATGAAGACCCCGATGAAGGAACCACGCAGAATCACCAAAGGGTGCCTGAAGGCCTGCTTGAAACCGTATAGAATCTTGCGGCCGCTGATTCTTCTCTTGGACTCATCTTCGACGAGAAACTTAGCATTAACGAGGTTGAACAGCTGACTGGCTGCCAACAGCCCCATCATTGCCGGCACGACCGGGATACCATCGAGCAGCCAGGGCACGCCCATGGTGCCACGCATATAACCAGCGGTATTCATGCCTACCGTGCCCAGCAGAAGCCCAAAGACACCGGCCAAGATACCTCGCGTCATGTATTTACCTGCCAGAGAGCCCAACAGTAGGATCCCCCAGAGTGCAATCACCAGCATTTCCAGGGGCCCAATGCCCAGCACGATATCGGCCAGTGGCGCGATGATCAGGAACAGTACGGTGTAGCTGAGCAGCATGCCGAACACTGAAGAGGTCAAGGCCACACCCATGGCCTCATTGTGCCGCCCGTCCCTGGCCATGGGATAACCATCGAAGGTGGTGGCAACTGCCGAGGAGGTGCCGGGGATATTCATGAGAATTGCCGGCACCGAGCCACCGAAGCCCGCACCGGTATACATAGCCGTCAGAAAGATGATCGCCGGCAGGAAATCCATATAGAGAGTTGCCGGAAGAAAAATGGCCATGGCCATGGTGATGGAGATCCCCGGCATGGCGCCAAACACCAACCCGATCACGATGCCGGGAACCACCCACATCCAGGCCTCGGGCGACGAAATCAGCAGCTGAAAGGCCGCGCTGGAGGCTACCAGATCGATCATAAGGAACCTCAAAGTATTAATGTGAACATGGGGTAGGGAATCAAAGCCTTGAAGGCAAAGACCAGGAGTGCCGCCGTGATTGGCGGGTACAGCACTAGGGCCAGGATCCGCCTCTCCCCACAAATGAACAGGCCAAGAGTGATGAACAGCCACGATGCCACGTCGAAGCCGATACGTTCGAGGGAATAGACGAACAGGCCGAAGCCGATAACCAGCAGTGCAATCCAGCCTAGATCACGCCAGGTTTCGGATGGCGCATCCTCCTCGGCCTGAGCCTTCTGAGCAGGCTCAGGCACTTTGCTCTCAGCGACTCTCCTAACAGCCTGTGGCACGATGGCCGCAGACAATAGCAGGGCAATAATCGAAGCAGGGAGTACAAACAGGATATTATTGACATGGGTCGAGGTGGCCAGGGTATCTCGCAGATAGGCCGCACAGATCACGGCGATCATAGCGATGACCAGCAGGTGCCCCCAATCGACCGTATAACGATGGTTGCCGAACCGCATGGTGAGACACTCCAGAACAGTATACGTTATGCAACGAGGCGCCCCTCGTCCGCCAGTCGGACGAGGGGACGGCATCATGCCTCGCGAAGCAGATCGATATGACGCTCGAGTGATTCATAATTGGCTAGAAAGTCAGCCTGGGACTGCTCGGGACCGTACCAGGTAGTGGCTAGCTGCTGCGCTTCCAGCGTCGCAATGCACTCGGGGTTCTTGGAGGCACGCTCGACGGCGTCGACCAATATCTCGTAGCGATCTGGATGTTCGTTCATGAAGGCAGTGGACACTACCCAGCCGCGCTGGGAACCCTCGACGGACTCGACCTCTTCACCGATTGCCTCAGCCAACTCACCGGACGACATCGTGTCGGGGTAAGCATCGACGCGGTTGTTGGAGAACACCATCAACGGCTTGATGCGATCAAGCAGCGGCAGGAAGCCCTCGCCACCTACGAAGGAAATATCGACGTGCCCACCGGCCGCAGCATTACGTGCCGGACCGCCGCCATCGTAGGTGACCAGGCGCAACTGGGAAGTATCGATACCCGCAGCGTTCATGGTCAACACCAAGTTCAGATAATCGGCCGAGTTGGGCTGCACGCCCAGGCTGAGGCTGCGCGGGTTCTCGCGCAGGCGCGAGATCGCCTCCTCGAAACTTTCCAGGTCGCTGTCTGCCGGCGCCGCGGCCAGAGTGAAATCGCGCGACGGCAGATTGATCATCTGGAAATCACGCACGCTGTAGGGGGCATCCTGCAGCAGGATGGTCAGCGGAATATAGGGCGCCACCGAGTTGCACATCACAGTGTAACCATCCTGCGGCTGCTGCAGGAAAAAGGTATTGCCCAACATCGTGCCGGCGCCAGGCCGGTTGGCCACGCTGAACGGCTGGCCGAGTTCCTCCTGCAGGAAGGGGATGAAGGCGCGGGCCAGGCGATCGTTGTAGCCACCTGTAGCGAAGGGCACCACCATACTCAGTGGGCGAGTGGGCCAAGTGTTTCCCTGGGCCATCAGCATGGAGGGTGCGAAGAGGGTGGACGCCGCACCTGCTGCAGCGAATTTCAGAACGCTTCGACGTGAGAAGTTTGTCATTATTGATCTCCATTTTGGATTTGCGACGACGCTGTGACCGTCGCTGCCTCGGTTGCCATGGCGCGGCTGTGGCGAGTGCGTGCTTGTCATGTTGTGTCGATGATCTGGGGTGTCCTCTTGACTGGGTGCCCATCAGAATGTAAGTCGCTCAAGCGTCAACTGTCAACAGTTGTCAGATGTAGTTGTTACCGATCGTCCTTTGTCGGCCGGACAGCTTTCAAGGGGTCGACTTCAAAGCGCAGCGATGACGGCCTCGGTTACCGCACGGGTGCCAGCGGCGCCCCCAGATCCGGCGGCAACACCTCACTATGCCCAGTCACGCTCTCGAGGGCCCATATCAAGCGTTCGGCGGCCTGGGCCTCGCCCAGATGATCGAGCATCATGCTGGCAGCCCAGAAAGCCCGATAGGGTTAGCAACCCCTTGCCGACCAGATCGAACGCCGAGCCGTGAATCGGCTCGAACATCTACGGCACGCTGCGCTCCGGGTTGATGTTGGCGGTGGCCCCGATGCCCAGGCTACCGCCCAGCGCCGAGGCCAGGTCCGAGAGAAGTTTGGCGTGCAGATTGGTGGCCAGCACGGTATCGATGCTCGTCGGGTCGAGCACCATGCGCGTGGTCCTTGCATCAACCAGCATCAGTCGACATCGAGCGTCGGATAGTCGCGAAGCACTTCGGCACAGACCTGATCCCACATCACCATGCCGTGTCGCTGAGCATTGGACTTGGTGACCACGGTCAACTTGCGGCGCGGGCGGGCCATGGCTGACTCACAGGCGAAACGAGCCACTCGCTCGATGCCGGTACGGGTGAACACCGCCACGTCCATTCCTACTTCAAATAGGCAGGCCGCCGTGCGCTCGCCCACCCTCGCCGGCATACTCACCTTCCGAGTTCTCGCGAATGATCAGCCAGTCGATGCCCTCACCAAGTGCCGGCTTGAGGGGCCCGGCAATCCCGGGCAACAGCCGCGTGGGACGCAGAGGCCCCTCTCAAATTGCGAGGAGCAACCCCCAGAGGGTCAGATCGTCGGGCAGTTCGGCATCCCCACCACCCCAAAGTAGATGGCATCGTATGCGCGAAGCGTATCGACGCCATCCGCCGGCATCATCTCACCGTATCGGCGGTAGTAGTCGGAGCCCAATCGAACCATTGGAAATCGCAGCGAAAGCCGCCATCTGCTCTGACCAGGGCCTCAAGCACCTCACAGCCGGCACCGATCACCTCCGGGCCGATGCCATCGGCCGGAAACACCGCCACCCTGTGGTTACGCATGGGTCATCTCCTGTTTAATCGCCGCGAGCATGCCATTGACCATATCGCTGAGCCGCCCCTGTCCGCGGATGTCGGGGGTCCGGGTCCGAGGATCGGCTAGCGCTGCCTGGATACCCTTGGCCATCAGCGCGGCTGCCGCCTGTGCCCCGGGCAGTTCGTGACGCCTTCCCAGCCACTCGATCAACATGCGTGTCGATTCGATCATGGCGTAGGGGTTGGCCAAACCGGTACCAGCAATATCTGGTGCCGAGCCATGGGTGGCCTGGGCCATGGCCATGTTGCCACGGCCGATGCACAGCCCCGGCGCCATGCCCAGCCCACCGACCAGGCCAGCGGCCTCGTCGGTGAGGATGTCGCCGAACATGTTGGTGGTTACCACCACATCGTACTGCTGCGGATTGCGGATCAAGTGCATAGCGAAGGTATCGACAATGGCCTCATCCACCTTTACATCGGGATAGGCCTCGGCGGCCTTGTAGCACTCCTCGACGAACATGCCACAGCCCAGCTTATAGACGGTGTTCTTGTGCACCACGGTGAGCCGTTTGTTGCGGGCCCGGGCCAGCTCCAGCGCGGCGGTGGCCACCTTGCGACTACCTTCACGAGTGATCACCCGTACCGAGATGGTCACGTCCTCGGTGGGTCGAAACTCACCCGAGCCGGCGACCACATTGCGATCGGGCTGGAAGCCTTCATTGTTCTCGCGCACGATCACTAGATCGATATCGTCGTAGATGCAACCGATATCCGGGTAGGAGCGGGTCGGCCGCACGTTGGCAAACAGATCGAAATGCTTGCGCAGGATCGGGTGCGGATTGATCGCCCCTTCCACCTTGGGGTATTCGCGATGGCCGATGGGCCCGAGGATGAAGCCGTCGAAGGTCGACAGTGTCTCCAGGGTGCCATCGGGCATGGTGGTGCCGAACTCGTCCAGGGCCTTGCGGCCCAGCGGCATGTGCCGCCAGTCGATGACGAGGCCACAGCGTTCGGCCGCGGCCTGCGCCACCTCGACAGCGGCCGGCACGATCTCGTGGCCGATATCGTCGCCGTTGAGCACCCCCAGCGTCAGATGGGCTTGGGTCATGTGAGTCTCCGTTGTCGGTTGTACGTATCAGTATCAGGACACTCAGCGAGGCAGGCTGGCAGCGGCCAGATCGCCGACGCGGGTCATCTCCGCTAGTCTCCAGGCTTGCTCGAGCAACTCATCGCTGGCCGCCTCACCAATCACCAGCGCGGCCTGGCCGCGGAACTTGGCATTGAGCTGTTCGTCGGAGAGCGGGCGCTCCCGCGAGCCGATGGCGCGCTCGACGTGCTTTTCGATGACGCGTCCATCATCGAGGGTCACGGTGATGGTCACCGCCGCCTCGTGGCACGCCTTGTCGGTGACAACCTCAACTTTGCGGCGCATGGCAATCAGTTCAGGGGCATTGACCGCCTCGTCGGTAAAGGCGGTGGGCGAGCCGTCGCCGCGCAGCAGCGCCGCAGCCGCCGAATGGAAGACGCTGAACTTGCCCTCCAGGCCAGTTTTCGGCTCGGTTTTTCCGGTCAGCTCGAGCACCAGCGGATGCGCCACCAGATCGACACGCGCGATCTTCGCCACGTCGTCACCCAGTTCTTCACGCAGTTGGATGCAGCCATCAATGGTGGGGTGAATGACGATGCCGCAAGCGAACGGCTTATAGGAGTTGAGGCCTGCCTCCCAGGTTTCGCCCAGGCCGCCGAGGATTTCGTTGTAGTCCTGTTTATCGGACATCACGTTGGCAAAGCCGCGTGGCGCCTCGATGGCCCGCTCCGAGGAGTCGAAATTGGCCTCGGCGAGAAACGCTGCCAGTGCACCGTTCTGTGCTGCGCGACCGGGATGCAAGCTCTTGCACATGGTGCCGAACATCTCGCGCAGGCCCGAGGACTGGGTGGCAGCGATGCCCAGCGCCCAGGCCATCTGCTGCACCGTGAGACCGAGCAGGCGCCCCACTGCTGCCGCTGCGCCGAACACCCCGGCGGTACCGGTGATATGCCAGCCGCGATCATAGTGGTCGGGATAGACCGAATTACCGATCCGGCACTCGACCTCGACACCGACGATCAATGCATTGAGAAAATCGCGCCCGGATACCGGCCGTGTCTCGGCCACTGCCAGTAGTGCCGATGCCACTGGCCCCGCCGGGTGAATGATGGTCTTGAGGTGGGTATCGTCATAATCCAGGACATGAGACGTGATGCCATTGAGCAGCGCAGCATGCAGAGCATCAAGGCGCTCACCACGCCCCAATACCGTGGAGGTGGGTTCGCCGGCGAAGCGCGTCACCGCCGCCAGGGCATGGTCCGCGGTCTCATGGCGAGCGCCGCCCACCGCACAGCCCAACCAGTTGACGAAGGTTCTGACGCCTTCCTTCTGCACCTCGGCGGGAATCGCCTCCAGGTCGCAGTTGACAATCCATTCGGCCAAGGCCTGGGTCACATCGGGTCGCAGGGACATTTAAGGTTCCTCATTGGTTTCGCCAGCGCGGCCTGCAAGCAATGCGGCCAGCGTCGGCTGCTTGACATCTGCGTCGTGGCCGGCTAAATCGGCCTGTCACGCAGGCGTTTCTCGAGTCGTTCGAACAGCGCAAAGGTCAGCAGAATCGTCGATGCAATCACTGCGATGCGCATCACATGAAAAGCCGCGACGATCTCGGCGTCGAGGTTCATGACCTTGGCGGTTATGACCATTTCGGTGACTGCCGCCGGTGCCAGCGCCAGAAAGCTGGTCACATAAGGCAGGCCACTGGCCGCCGACATCACCCAGGCAGCGCCTGCCGAGCTGACGATCATGTAGGCCGAGACCGCCAAGGCCGCTGCCACCACCCGTGGTAGGCGCAACAATAAGGTGCGCTTGAAACGCACCCCCAGTGAGATGCCGATCAGCAACTGGGCGAGAATAATCAACAGCTCCGGAATCGCCACCGTGAGCAGCCCCGAGCCACTCAGTGCGGCACCCAGAAAGATGGGGCCCACCAGCCAAGGGTTAGGGAATGGCAGCGGGCGCATCAGCAGTGCCGTCAGCCAAGCCAACCCGAGCGCCAGTGCCAACAGCGGCAGCGACTCGATGGCACTTCCCGCTTGCACCAGGTCGCCCGGCTCGCCGAAGCCGATCACTAGCACCGGCACCACCGCCACCACCGACGCCACCCGGATGGCATGTGTCAGCGATACCACATCGGGGTCACCACCCCGCTGCTGAGCCACCGTGGCCATATCTGCCATGCCCGCCGCAGCCGTGGCAAAAAACGCCGTGCGGTGATCGACCCGCGCCAGCGGCTTCAGCAGCAGCGCCGCAATCATGGTCATCGCCACCACGAAGAGCGTGCCAGCGAGCATCGCCGGCAACAGCACCGCCGTAGTGGCCATGGCCGCTGCGGTCATACGCATGCCGATAGCCAGCCCGACAATCACCTGCCCCCCTTCACGCCCCTTGGGAAGACCGGCCAGTGACACCCCCACCACCGAAGCCACCGCACACCCCAGGAAAGGGCCAAGCATCCACGGCAGCGGTATCCCCCAATACACCGCCGCAACCCCACCCAGGCTACCCACCAGCAGGGCTAGCCCCATTCTGGTGAGGTTCCTGATCCAGCTCGTGTGGCGTGGCGCTTCTTGCCGTGGAGCGTTATCGGTCATGGCACGGCTCATGGCGAAAGGAAAAAGGGAGTAGTCATCCGCCAGGGGGCAGGTTCAGGCGACCTATCGAACTGGCCAAGATAGCAAAACACCCTGACAGTAAACTGTCAACAGTTGTCAAATAGTGTAACTGCCTGCCTGCGCAGCTGACAGGATGACCGACACTATGCTAAAGTCGTAGAAAACTGATTGATGACAGTCAACAATCAACCAGCTTACGAGAGGATCATGGCAGAAAAAGCACAACAGAGCGGGCAACTGCAGGCCCACTCGCTGACGTCCTTGGCTCAGCGCGAGATCGAACGCATGATCCTGGGTGGCGAATTCACCCCCGGGGAGCGCATCAACGAAAATGCCCTAGCCATCCAGCTGGGTATCAGCCGGGGGCCCGTTCGCGAGGCATGCCGTGCTTTGGCAGCCATGGGGCTTGTACAGCTGGTCCCCAATCGAGGCGTCTTCATTCGTGTCATCAGCGAAGGTGAGGCGCGGGAAGTCTATGAAATGCGAGCAGGGATCTTCGGCTATGCTGGTATGCTACTCGCCCCGCGCATCACCGACGATCAACTGGCCTACCTGAGTCTGCTGGTTGAGCAGATGGAAGGGGCCGCACAGGCCAACGACTTTGATCGCTACTATCCACCGAACCTGACCTTCCATGACTATCTGGTCTCGGCTACCAACAACCAGTGCCTGATCAGCACCTATCACGATCTCGTGCGCCAACTACACCTGTTCCGCACGCACGGCCTGGTCGCAGGTAACGGCATGCTCGAGTCCAATCGCGAACACCGCGAGATCGTCGAAGCGCTAGCGGCCAGAGACCCCCAGCGCGCCTTCAATGCCATGGCCAGCCATGTGAACGCCGGCCAACGGCGCGCCTTGGGCGATATAACCAGCCGGCATTGACCGTTTGCTAAGCAACACGTTGGCGCACCTGCTTATCATGTCTTGTCGATGGCCGGCGCTCGCAAATCATGTGGCTTGTCCCTGAGGCTGCTGGCCAGCGACATCAGACGTTCTTTAGCCTGTTTCACATGGTCCTCCATGGCCGCTGCAGCCTGCTCCGCCTCACCCTGCTCCAGCGCCTCAAGGATACGATGGTGCTCAAGATTGGAGTCATGTATACCCGCCGTGATCAGCGATACATGTCGGAACAGCCGCAGTTCCCGTGCAAAGCGCTCGCTGAGCTCCACCAGCCGCTTGTTGCCTGATGCCTCATGGATCATACGGTGAAACTCAAGATTCGCCACGAAATAGGCTTCGCGGTCGCCGGCCACTTCGCAGACATCCATGCGCTCTACCTGCTGACGCAGTCGGGCCAGTAGCTCAGGCGTCATACGACGTGCGGCTGCCATCACCCCGGCTCGCTCCAAAGCAGCACGGATATCATAGATTTCAAGGGCATCGTCAATATCGATGACCCGGACATAGGCCCCCTTGTTCTGGATCATCTCCACGAGTCCCGCGGATGCCAGACGGCCGATGGCCTCCCTGACCGGGCCGCGGCTAATACCGAAGCGCTTGGCAAGATGGGAGTCGTTGAGACGCTTCCCAGTTTCCAACTCACGCGCCAGTATCATTCCCTCGATCTCACGATAGGCCAGATCGGTCAGGGAGGGGGCCCGAAGGGTACGCCGCTCCGGCCTGACAGCCGGTCCTTGCTGCTTGTCTAGCTCTGTTGGCATTGCCATCACCATCAAGATTCCGGAGGTTACTTTCAGTCATCTGTTGACACTACAATATCCTATCCCGGCGGTTACCGCCTTGCAGCGACACGCTCCTCAGACACGTAAGAAGCGGTTCAAGGCCGCGTAGGTTTCCTCGGGGCACTGCTCGGCAGGATAGTGCCCTGAAGCCAGCGAGACACCCGTGACATCTCGTGCCCACTCCTGCCAAGCCTCGAGTGGCGCGAAGTGACGCCCGACATGGCTATTTTCGCCCCATAGCACCAGCAGGGGACACTCGACGAAGCGCTTGCCATAGTCGGCGGCATCCAGTTCGAAGTCGATGGTCAGGGTAGCCCGGTAGTCTTCGCATACCGCGTGGATGTTTTCCGGTGTGCAACAGCGAATGTACTCGGCCATTGCCTCTTCCGTGAACGGGCCCAGACCAACGCCCTTCTTCGCCAGCTTGTAGCGAATGTAGTACTCGAGATCGGCGCCCAACAGCCGCTCGGGAAAAGGTGCTGCCTGCGCCATGAAGAACCAGTGATAGGACTCTGCGGCCCAGCCCTTGCTTATATGCGTCAACAGGTGGTGGGTCGGAACGATGTCGAGCACCGCGAGCTTCTCGACACAATCGGGATGATCCAGCGCCAGGCGATGTCCCACACGGCCCCCGCGGTCGTGACCGGCCACCCGAAAATGCGAGAAACCCAGCGCAGCCATCACCTCAACCTGATCCTCGGCCATGGCACGAAACGAGTAGGCGGCATGATCCGGCCCACCCTCGGGCTTGCTACTGTCCCCGTAGCCACGCAGGTCCGGAGCAACCACGGTGTAGTCCTGCGCCAGCCGCGGGGCGACCTTGTGCCAGCTGACGTGCATCAACGGATTTCCATGGAGTAACAGCAAGGGTGGCCCTTCGCCACCGACCACTAAGTTGATCTCGGCCCCCGAGGTGGCAATGCGCGTGCGCTGGAACCCCGGGAACATCGGCCCTTCGACGGGCTGCGCGGAAGCAGGAAGTTGCAGGTGTTGCGTCATGACATTGGCTCTCTTGTATGTATGAAAAAGGCATGCCAAACAGGAGGCGTCAGACCCCGGATGCCCGCTCCGGCAGCAGGCGACCGGCTACGCGCAGCCACAGCGAGGCAACCGGCGCGGCAAGTAGGTTGACAACCAGGATGCGCACGGTCTGGAACGCCACCACCTCGGGGATGCTGAGTCCCAACGCGGCGGCCGTAATGACCATCTCGGCGACGCCCCCGGGTGCGCCGGCCAGGACCATCACTGGCACGGCGATGCCGAGTGGCAGCGCGACCATCATTGCCGACGCGATAGTCAGCAATGAGGTGATCAGCGAAGCGCCCAGGCCGGCGACCAGCAGACGCGGCAGGCGTGTCATGTCGCGGCGCTCGAAACGCGACCCCAGCGCCAGGCCGATGGCGACTTGGGCAGCAATGAACAGCACATCGGGAATCCCGGCACTCACCCAACCGGTGGTGGTTACCACCACCGACACCGCCAGGGCACCAACGATGAAGGCATTGCGAATACCCAGGCGATCGATTCCCCAGCCCAGCGCGAAGCCGAATCCCAAAATCAGCAGCGTACCGAGTCCCAGACTCCCCCCGGCCAGCGGCACGACCAGCGGCCGACCGATATCGTCGAGCAGCAGCACCATGATGAGTGGCAGCAGCAACACCAGCGAGCTCAAGCGCAACGCCTGCACCAGGGCGATGGAGGTGCTCGCGCCGCGGGCCTTGCCACCCAGGAAAGACATCTCCGAGACCCCGCCGGGTAGGTTGGCGAGCACTGCAGTGTGACGGTCCAGATGCCCCCAATGCACCAGCAGCAACGACCCCAGCGCTGCCATGAACAGTGACCAGAATGAGAACAGCACCATCCATGGCAGCAGCCCGGCCAGCGAGACCAGAATAGCCGTCGTGAAGCTTTGACCGATGGCCGCCCCAAGAACCACCTGAGCCCACTTGCGAACCGGCCGGGGTTCCGGCAGGCCGACACCACAAAGCGCCGCCAGGGCGCTGACCAGCATTGGCCCCAAGATCCATGGCAGCGGCATGCCTAGCTCGACGGACAGATAACCGGTGATCAGCGCAGCAAAAACCCAGGCGACATAGCGCACCGGATGCGGCAGTGTCACGGCATGTACCGGCCGCCGTTGACGTGTAACGTCTGCCCGGTGACGTAATTGTCATATGGATCGGCAAGCGGCAGTACCGCGCGCGCCACATCCTCAGACGTCCCCAGCGGACGACCCTTGCTGACTTCGCTGGCGGTAGGGTTGGACTGCCCTGGCTTACGCACGGTCTGAATGGTGCCCGGGACCACGCAGTTGGCGCGTATTCGCCCGATACCCTCCTCGGCCAAGGCCCGCGTCAGGCCGATCAGACCCGCCTTGGCCGCGATCACGTGCGGACGCTCAACCTTCGGCACATGGGCACTCAGCCCGCCGAGATTGACGATCGCTGCCTGCCGATCGGCCGGCAAGCGGCGAAACAGCTGTTGCGCCGTGAGAAAGGCGCCGGTGAGGACCACGTCGATCACCTGCTGCCACTGCGCACGAGTAATCTCGGTCAGCGAGGCATGCGGACGATTCGCCGCGCCATTGATCAGAATTGTCACCGTCCCTAAACGCGTCTCGGCGTGGTCGAAGATCCGCGCCACCTCGTGTTCGTCGTCGACCGCCGCCAATAACCCGGTAACCCCTGCGCTCTCCCCCCCAAGCTGCGCCAGAGCATCATTGAGTGCCTTCTGATCGTTGCCGCCGACAATGCAGACTCGCGCACCGTGGTACTGCAGCCCTTTGGCGATGGTTAGGCCGATATTGCGCGTGCCGCCAGTGATCACCGCGGTATGTCCACCGAGCTCCAGATTCCAGCTCATGCTGTCGTCTCCTTCTGCCATCGTTCACCAGCACGGCCCGAGGCGAGCATGCCCCGGGCCGTGCAGCGTCACTGAGTGTGACCCGTGGGATCAGGCACTCATCAACTTGGTCAGCTCACGCACCGAAGAGAGGTTCTCGAGGTCGCGAATCGCTTCAATCAGCGCTTCAGTCTTCTCCTTACTCCAGCCGGCAAACTCGGCGCAGCCGCGGAACTTGTCGGCAACTTCGTCGTAGCTCATCGGGTTGGCGGGGCTACCCTTGCCAAAGTCGGCACGCCCCGAGATGGTGCGTCCATCCTTGAGATGGATATCGATGATGGTGGTCATCTTGTCGTAGCCAGCCGCCTCCGCTTCCGGATGCACGCCGAAGTGCACGCGGCCGATCATCTCCTGAACATCAGGGCGGTTGACCACCTCGTCGGTGAACTCCGGCAGCCCTCCGCGGCGCTCCAGCAGCAGGATCGCCATGCAGAACTCCATGGAGAACTTGGCCTGCAGCTCATTGGTCGGGCGGTGGTGGATCAAGGCGTTAGGCATGTTGTGGTTGGTGCCCACGTCGACCCGCTCAACCTCTTCAGGCTTGATGTCGTGCTCGAGGATTATCTCGAGCATCTTGGTCATCCCCGGGTGGGTCAGCGAGCCGGAAGGGTTGGGCTTGATGGAAACGCCCGGATCGAGGAAGGTCCAGGGCTTGCCGAGCTTGCCGGAGATGGCCTCGAGCATGTAACCACCGCCGTGGGCCTGGAAGAAGCCACGCGGCGACTCGAGGATCTTGTCGGTGGCGGTCCAGCCGGCACGCGCGAAGTCGGCGGCCACGACGCCGGATTCCGAAGAACGCCCGGCGTGGAACGGCTTGGTCATGGTCCCGAAGTTCTCGCGCAGCCCGGCCGACTGACTGGCCGCAATGGCCAGGGCACGCAGGGTGGCTGCTTCATCCAGACCATAGAGGCGCGACGCAGCCGAAGCGGCGGCCAGAGTGCCGCAGGTGGCGGTGGCATGGAAGCCGTGCTGGTAATGACGCGGTGAGATGGCCTCGGCGACCTTGGACTCCACCTCGACCCCAAGGTGATAGGCCAACATCAGCTCCTGGCCAGTCATGTCCTGAGTTTCTGCGATTGCCAAGGCCGCCGGCAGACAGGGCGCCGTGGGGTGGGTCAGCAGACCATAGACGCGGTCCGGACCGACCGCCAATTGGGTGTCATCATAGTCGTCGGCGTGGATGCCCACGCCATTGGCAAAAGCGGCGAAGCGCTCCGGCACGCGCATATCGGTGCCGATCACCGTGGCCTTACCGCTCACCCCCTGCGACTTGAGGTAGTTCTGCACAAGGCGGCCGGACTCGGCGACCGAGCCGGATAGCGCCAAGCCGATGCCATCAAGGATGGATTTCTTGCCGACCTCGATCAGCTCGGCGGGCAGAGCCGCATAGTCGGTACCCAGTACGAACTGCGCTACTTCACGAGTCAGCCCCTCCCCATGCGTGGAAGTGATATCGGGGGTGAACTTCTCGATGGCGGCTTGGTTGCTCTCTGACATACCGGCTCCTTGTGATCAATATGAGTGAGGTTGTGAAGGGACGGCTCTCCGCCCCGGCATGAGCTTGCTCATGCCGACTATCAACTATCGATCCTCACCTGTCAACTGTTAACAGTTTTTTGTTTTCTTACACCACCATGGCCAGCCCTTGAATTAAATAGCAGCCACCGATGGCCGTGACGATCCAGCGTGTCCAGATGCGAAAATTGGCATCGGTAAGGCGTTGCAGGATGCGGTTGCCGGCCTGGGTGCCTAGCATCGCAAAGGGGGCAGCCAGCAGGATCATGGTCCACTCACCCTGGCTCAGGCTCAGAGCCGCCCCCAGATAGAACACGATCTTGATGCCGTGCGAGATCACCTGGATCATCGCCTTGGTGGCCACCACCTGGCGCCGATCCATCGAGGTGCGAATGAAGAAGATATCGATCAGCGGACCCGAGAGGCCGACGGCGATGGTCAGGCCGCCGGCCACGAAGCCACAGCCCAGCGCATGGCTGGTTCGCGCCGCATCGAAGTGGAACCATGCCTTGGGCATCCAGACCAGGATCGGCATCAGCCCGACCAACAACGAGACCGTCACGGTATTCGGCGTATAGTTGACCAGCAGCAGGCCAAGTGCCGCCGTTATCACTCCGCAGGTCATCAAGGCCACGATGCGCCATTCAATGAAGTGCCGTGACAGCCAGGCCCGGGAGGCATTGGCAGTCAACTGGATGACCCCATGCACCGCGATCGCCGCCGTTGCCGGAAACAGCAAAAGCAGAAACCATAGCAACACCAACCCCCCAGCCATGCCGAAAATGCCCGACAGTGCCGAGGTCAGAAAGACCACCGCCACGAACAGCACTCCAGAGATCAAGGCCATGGTATCCCTCCCAGGTCCATGTCACCGGCTAGCTCACAAGGAAAGGAGTCAGCCAAGGCGGTTGGCTGACTCGGGTGGCGACCGGCCATGCATGTGCTCAGGCGCTTCAGGCAGTCTTTCGCATCCGGCGTGACAGGGACACAATACCAGGTGCCAGAAGCGAGACGATGATCATCGCCAGCAGGACCATGGAGATCGGGCTCGCGATCAGCGACTCCAGCCCGCCGATACGGGTTGCACGTAGATAGTTGGACTCGAGCATCGGCCCCAGAATGATAGCCAGCATCAGTGCTGGAACGGGGTAGCGATAGGTCCGCAACAGTACGCCGATTAGGCCAAAGATGATCATTAGCAGGATATCAAAGGCCTGGAATCGCCAGGCATAGGCACCAGTAAAGACCAGCACTGAAACAATCGGAACCAGAAGAGCAGTGGGGATGAAGACCACACGCTGCGCGGCTCGACTGAGGATCACCCCAAGCACGCCGATCAGCAAGGAAGCCAGGAACAGCGAAAACAGAATGGTATAGGCCTCGACCTGGAAGGTGCTGAAGAACTGCGGCCCCGGGCGAACCCCATGCAGCACCAAGGCTGCCAGCATGACCAGGGTCGATGCGCTGCCCGGCAAACCGAGTGTCAGCATCGGCACCATGGCGCCAGTGGCTGTGGCATTGTTGGCCGAATCAGTAGCCACTAGTCCCTCGGAATGCCCGGTCCCAAATTTTTCGGGTGTCTTCGACCATTGCCGTGCCTGACCGTAGGCGAGAAAGGAGCCTATCGTAGCACCAGCGCCTGGAATCACACCGACGAAGAATCCCAGAATCGAGGAACGAGCCAGATTTACTTTCTGCTTGATACCATTCTTGAACCCGGAAAGGATCTCCCCCCAGCCTTGGGCATCAGCGCCCTTCTCACTGGAGATAGTTTTCTTGCCCAGCAGCAGCAACAGTTCGGAGAAGCCGAATAACCCAAGCAATACCGGGATCAATGGCATGCCATCGTAGAGGAAGGGGATACCGTAGGTGCCGCGAGGAAAGGCGGCCATCGAGTCGGCACCGATCAGTGAAATCAAGATGCCGAAACCGACCACCAGCAGACCTTTGCTCATGCTATCAGCGGACAGAGTACTGACCACAGTAAGTCCCAGGACCGCTACCATGAACATCTCGGCAGGGCCGAAGCGCAGGGCGAACATTCCCAGTACCGGCGCCAGTATCAACGTCAGAGCCGCCCCCAGAAGAGCGCCTATGGAGGAGGCACCGAGTGATAGGCCCAGGGCGTAGCCAGAGCGCCCGGACTTTGACATGGGATAACCTTCAAGGGTAGTGGCAGCGTTGCCTGGCGTGCCAGGAATATTCATCAGAATCGCTGGAATGGATCCCGCCGCTTGCGCACCAGCGTAGATGGCTGCCATACATACGATGGCGACTACCGGCTCCATCAGCAGCGTGAAGGGCAGCAGAATCGCCATGATATTGGCGTCGTTGAAGCCGGGAATAGCGCCGACGAAAAAGCCCAGAAAAAAACCAACCAACAAGAAGGCAAGGGTATGCGCCTGGAAAAGAGCCATGAGGCCCATGAACATAGCATTGACGTCATACATGGATGAGTCCTGTCGAGGGGAGTGTGCCAGTAGGGTCAGATGCCCAAAGGAGCCGGAACGTTGAAGTCCATGATGCTCGCCAGTAGGTGAAATATGACGCTGGCCAACACTGCCACGCCGACTACCAGTCCGACCCGGGCAACGAGCGGTCGATCTTTCCCCAGCCCTGACAGCGGCAAGGCCAGGCACAAGAAGAGCAGATTAGCGATATTGAATCCCAGTGAGACGAAGGCCGGAAAATATGCCATACCAATCACCGTGAACAGGCAGCGCTGGCGGTTGAGGTCAAACCAGCTGGTAAGATGTTCACGCAGTAAGGGCTCGTGAGTCTGCCGGACACGCTTGGCAAGCAGCAGGACAACATCACGCATGACCACAACGGTAGCCATCACCAGTATGAACAACATCACCACGTTGGGCACCCGCTGAGCGCTGCTCGGCGCATCCTGAATGCTGACCCAGTAAAGGCCCGTCATGAGCAGGATGAAGCAGGGAACCAGCAAGGCACGGGACAAAGCCTGAAATGACATCTTTACTCTCGATCTTCAGGAAAAAGGGGTGCCATGGCGGGCCGGAAGCCGCCATGGCAAGCTCATGACCCAGTAGTCGGCCTTACATCTCGTCCAGGTCGCGCTCCATGGCCGGACGATACTCGTCGAGTAGCGCAATGTACTCCTCGATGAACTGGTTCATACGCTCCGGGCCCCAAACCTCGGCGAAGAAGTGGATATCTTGCTCTTCCGCGGCCTTGCGGAAGGTCTCGGTCTCCAGCGCCGCCACGAATGAATTGGCAAGCCGCTCGAAGACCTCGGGGTGGTCTTGTTTAACCTGGGTGGACACCAAAGCACCGTAGGGCTCTTGGAGGTGGGGCATCTCGAAATCAAGTACGTCATTGGCCGGCGGTGCATCCCACATGCCAGTGGACGGATCACTATCGGCGAAGATGCACAATGCGCGCGTCAATTCCAGGACGTTGCTGGCCGACCAGTAGGGCGCAAGGCACAGGTCGACATGGCCGCCAGCGACGGCATTGCGCGCTTCGGCACCGCCGTCGAAGGGCACCACACGGATGTCGATGCCCGCATGCTCGCGGAAGACCACGGTAGCGGCGTGGGCGGCAGACATCGGGCTCGACACGGAGGCAGTCAGGGTACGACCACTCTCGCGGGCGTCATCCACCAATTCCTGGGCAGTCTGGTAAGGAGAGTCGTTGGGCACCAGCAAGACATTAGGATCCTGGAAATAGGAACCCAGCCAGGCGACCTGATCCAGTGAAAAGGCATCCGCTTGCAGTACGCTAAGCCAGGCGACGTGAGGAGCCGGAGTAAAGAGCACGGTATGGCCATCATGCGTCGCATTGCGCAAGGCGTTCTGTGCAATCAGGGTACCGGCCCCTGGCTGGTGATCCAGACGGAAGGGTTCACTCATCCCGAGCGTTTCTTGCCAAGCCGGCGTGACCAGGCGAACCGAGCGGTCGGTCCCTCCTCCGGGGGAGAAGGGGACCAGCACTTCAATACGCCCGCGGGGAAACTCATTGGCAAATACAGGCTTGGTCAGCAGGCTACCTCCGAATGCAACGCCTGCTGCTGCTGCAACTGAGCCTTGCAGGAAACGGCGACGGCTGGTGTTGATGTCATCGATCATGGTCGAGTCCTGTACTTGGAATTGTTAATAAGTTCAGTGTGAAAGAAGCGCTGCCGGTGACCGAGTCACTATCGCGCCCCCCCGGCTCGGGGAGAACCATGACAATGGCCATGACAGCGCTGGCCATGAGCTCCACGCTTCACCGCCAAAGACTAGAGCATAAATGAATATTGTCAACAGATGACAGTAGTACTAAGCTCAGGAGTGTATCCCGATAACAGACAACAGGAGTTCCCATGGCGCCGCCCTTGCTCGCGACACAACCTGCCTTCAGCGACCTGGTGGAAGAATTCCGCTCTGGATCCCGGACACCCAGGGAATACGTTGAGTCGTGCATCGAAGCCATAGAGGGACGTGAACCGATAGTGAAGGCCTTCACCTGCCATGATATCGAGCAGGCCCGCAAGCAGGCCGATGCCTCTACCCGCCGTTATGCTGAAGGGCGGCCTCTGTCCCCGATCGATGGTATGCCCATCGGCATCAAGGACATCATCGACACGCGCGATATGCCAACGGAGAGGAACAGCGACATCTTCAGCGCTCACTATCCCATGACCGAAGCGGCTTGCGTGCGCGCCATCAAGCAGGGCGGTGCCTTCCCTCTCGGCAAGACCGTGACCACCGAATTTGCGATTGGTCGCTCTGGCCCCACAGTCAATCCCCATAATCCTGAACATACCCCAGGGGGATCATCATCGGGGTCGGCAGCAGGGGTCGCGGCCGGAATGTTTCCCGCCGGCTTCGGCACCCAGACGCAAGGCTCCATCATTCGCCCTGCCTCATTCTGTGGTGTAGTGGGTTTCAAGCCGACACTGAACGCCCTATCGCTCAATGGGGTACACCCCTTGTCGAAATCACATGACCATCTCGGTACCATCGCCGACAGCGTGGACGATGCATGGTGGCTAGCCAGGTGGGTCTCTGATTGCGCCCCGGAGCAGGGGCATCCGGGCTTGGCGGGCCCATTGCACGGCCCCGTGGTCCCAGGCAAACCCGCCAACCTGGCCGTGCTGCGCACCAACGGCTTCGAAGACCTGGATGCGGCCAGCCTGAGTGCCTTCGAGCAGCAGCTCGACTTGCTGCGCCGTGACGGCATCACCCTCGTCGAACCTGAAGATGACCCACTGCTCCAGGCGCTGGTAGATGCCCTGCATGATGTACCGGAGCGCTCGCTTGAACTGCTCGCTTACGAAATGCGCTGGCCCTACCAGGACTATGTGGAAGCGTTTCCTAACAAGGTTGGTGAGCGCATACACGGCCTGATGGAGAATGCCTCCCACATGACACGCCACCAGTACCGGCGCTTGCTGATCGGCCAGCAGCAGTTGCGTGCGCGGTTGCAGGAACTCGCTGGCTATTATGACGCCTTGGTCCTGCCAGCCTCTTCAGGGCCGGCGCCGCATGGATTCGAGTTCACCGGCTCCCGTCGCCTGCTGGTGTACAGCACCTTCATGGGCGCGCCTGCATTCAGCGTTCCCCTGATGAAGGTCGCCGGCATGCCCTTCGGGTTTCAACTCGTGGGCTTCCCCGGGCAGGACTATCCACTGGCTCGACAGGCGCAGTGGCTGACTCGGCACTATCTCTAAACCAACAATCTCTGAGTCACAACCTCGATGCCACAACCCGCGACAGCGTCATGCATAACGGTTCTCGCATGACGCCTTCACACCGGCATCATCCTAAGGAGGAAGGACATTATGTTAGGCGGGATCAGTATCTAGCAGTTGCTGATCGTACCCGGCATCATCATCCTGATCTTTGGCACCCAAAGACTGCGCAAGCTCGGCGGCGACCTGGGTGGCGCCGTGAAGGGCTTCAAACAGGCCATGCATGCGACAGACACGAATCTGGGCACCAAGGGTCGTGGGTCCAACCTCACGTCAACTGCAGCAAAACTTGGATTGACCTGCGGCAGGTAAAGCACACTGTCGAGCGTATCTCCGAGCCCGAGTTGCCCGCCCCACCGAAGCAGCAGCCAAACGCACCGTGTGACCCAAGTGTCATGGCGGCGGCTGAGACGTTACCCCCTGCGCGCCACACCAAGGAAACCGCTTCCCGATGCGCGACACCGGCAACGATCTGGATTCCGGCCAGGCCTCGCTGATCGAGCTGCGCATGCGGCTGTTGCGCACGGTGATGGCGATCCTGGTGGCTTCCTCCCCCTCTGCGCCTTCGCCAGCGACATCTACCTCTTCGTGGCCCAGCCGCTGATCTCTATGCTGCCCCGAAGGCTCCCAGATGATCGCCACCGAGGTGGCCTCGCCCTTCCTGGCCCCCCTTCAAGCTGACCCTGGTGGTGGCAGTGTTCATCGCCATCCCCTACGTGCTGCACCAGCCCTGGGCCTTCGTCGCCCCGGGCTCTACGAGGTGGTGAGCCTGTCGAAGAAGCGCCCCTACATCTTCCTCGGCTGCTTCGTGGTGGGAATACTGCTGACCCGCCAGACGTGATCTTCCAGAATCTGCTGGTGGTGCCCATTGTACCTGCTCTACGAGGTGGGCCTGCTGTCCGGGCACCTGTCAAACACCGAAAGCTTGGCGAAAACGCTGATGGCAAGCATGCCGATTGAGCACAAGCGCAAGGGGGCGATATGCTCGACCAATCAGACCTGACAAAGTGAACAGGATCAACCGTCCGAGGCGGCAGAAGCTACCGCTTTAAAAGATCATGGCGGTGACGTTTAGGATCAGCCCCCGGTCATGTTCATGAAGCGCACCACCTGCACGTCGCCATCGGTGGTGAAGTGGTGACGCTCGGGCTTCTTCTGCATGGCGGCGACGATGGCAGCCTTGAGCCGCTCGAGATCGCCGGGGTAGCGGCGCATCACGGCACGCAGGTCGACCGAGTGTTCGTTGCCCAGGCACAGCAGCAGGCGACCCTCGGCGGTAACGCGTACGCGGTTGCAGGCGGCGCAGAAGTTGTGGCTGTGGGGCGAGATGAAGCCGATACGCGAGTCGCTGTCGGCCATGCGGTAGTAACGCGAAGGGCCCAGGGTGGTTTCGGTGGTGGGCAGCAGTGTGTGGCGCGCCTCGATGGCGGCGCGCACGTCGTCGCTGGAGCAGAAGGTCTCGCCGCGGTCGTGGCTCATGTTCTGGCCCAGCGGCATCTCTTCGATGAAGCTGATGTCGACGCCTTCGGCGCGGGCGAATTCTACCAGGTCGAGCACTTCGTCGTCGTTGCGCCCCTTGAGGATCACCGCGTTGAGCTTGATGCGCTGGAAGCCAGCTTCCCGGGCGGCGCGGATGCCGTCGATCACCCTGGCGAGATCGCCGGTGCGGGTCAGGGCGCGAAAGCGCTCGGGATCGAGCGAGTCGAGGCTGACGTTGAGCCGCTTGAGCCCGCCCCGATAGAGGGCACGGGCGTGCTTGACCAGCCCGGCGCCGTTGGTGGTCATGCCGAAGTCGCGCAGGCCCGGCAGTGCGCCGAGTTCGGCCACCAGCTCCTCGATGCCGCGCCGTACCAGCGGCTCGCCGCCGGTCAGGCGGATCTTCTCCACCCCCAGTTCGACGAAGGCTCGCGACAGCGCAGCGATCTCCTCCAGGGTCAACAGTCTGGCACGGGGCAGGAAGGTCATCTCCTCGGCCATGCAGTAGACGCAGCGGAAGTCGCAGCGGTCGGTGACGGAGAGGCGAACGTAGCGCACGCTGCGGCCGAAGCCGTCGATCAGGCTCATGGGTTTTCCTCGGCGCTTGCCTCGACATGGGCCGGGGCGTCCATCGGTAGGCGGGCGATCAGTTCGCCGACCTGTTCGGCCACCTCGCAGACGGTCTCGTCGTCATAGCTCTGGCCGCGACGCTTGCGAAAGCCCTGCTCGTAGAGCTTGACGTGCTGCGTGGCGGTCACCCCGGCCCGGGTCAGGCAGTGGGTCACGCAGTGCATCTGGCAGCCGTCGATGGCGACGATCGGCCGCCCCGAACGGGCGATGCGCACCAGGCCGGGAACACCACCGCCGACGCCGGAGATGCACGACATCTCGGCCACGCCGGTGTGGTCGAGCCGCACGGCCACGTCGTTGGCCAGCTGCGCCACGTCGGAGCAGCCGGAACAGGAGTAGACCAGGGTGCGAGGTTTGCTCGCGGTTCGGGACATGCAGCCTCCCCTCTTTGCAACACGCGACCCCGCGCCGACGACCTCAGTCGTCGGCCAGCATGGCGTCGCGCAGTTTCTGCTCGTCGAGCACCGTCAGACGCTGGCGGTCGATGCCGATCACGCCGCCGTCGCGCAGTTTGGCCAACAGCCGCGACAGGGTTTCCGGCGTCATCGCCAGTTGGGCGGCGAGCCAGCGCTTGGGAATCGACAGGCGCACCACCCGCGGCGTGCGACTGCGCCCCGCCGGCAGCTGGCGCAGGATGTAGCTGACCAGCCGCGACATGGCGTCGGCCTGGGTCAGCAGCGCCAGGTCCTCGAGGCGTTCGGTGAGCTCCAGCGCCAGCCGGCTCATGAACTCGGCGCGGCAGGCCGGCTGCCGGTCCATGATTTCGCGACAGTGCTGGGCGGGAATGGCCAGCACGTGGGTGCGGCGCAGCGCCTCGGCGGAGTAGAGGTAGACCCCGGCGCTGGAGACCATGCTCAGCTCGCCCAGGGTGCCGCCGCGCTCGACGCAGCGAATGGTGGCCAGGCGGCCATCACCGGCGCTGCGCGCCAGACGCACCGCACCGTTGATGACGATGTAGAGCCAATGTGCCGGCGCATCCTGGCGAAACAGCCACTCGCGGGTCTTCAGCGACTGCAGCTCGGAATCCTGCAGCAGTGCCGTCACCTCTTCCTCGTCGAGTTCGCTCAACCAGGGCACGCCGTTGACCAGCTCGCGCAGCTGCTTGGGCTTGAACAGCAGATCAGCCGAACTGTCCGGCGGGTAAATAGGGGTATTCACGACCTTCCTCCACGTCGGTATCGGCGGCCATCATCAGATAACCGTGCGCCTGGCTGGCGGCATGCAGCATATGCGAGCCCTGCCCGCCGGCCAGCAAGGCTACCGGATGGCCGCCTTGCCAGTCGAGCGTCACACGCAGCAGCTCACGCCGCCCGGGACTGCCCCGCCGCGAGAAGCCGGCGCGGACGCGATATTGTTGTAGCGGCCCGACGGTGCGGCCCTGGCAGCCTTGAACGAAAGGTCTCGCCAGCAGGTGCCAGCCCACCAGGGAGGCCACCGGGTTGCCCGGCAGACCCAGCAGCGGCACGCCCTCGGGCGAACCGTCGTCCAGGTAGCCGAAGGCGAACGGCTTGCCCGGCTTCATCGCCACGCCATGGAACCAGAGCCCGCCGAGCTCGTCGAGCACGGGCCTGACGTGGTCTTCCTCGCCCACCGACACACCGCCGGTGCACACCACCAGGTCGGCGCCGTCGCGGGCGGTAGCGAACGCCTCACGCAGGGCGTCGGGATCGTCGGCGATGATGCCGAGATCCAGCACCTCGCAGTCGGCCTGCTCCAGCAGCGCCTGCAGCATCACCCGGTTGCTGTTGTAGACCAGCCCGGGGGCGAATGTCGCACCCGGCTCGATCAGCTCGTCGCCGGTGGAGATCAGCGCCACCTTGAGGCGCGGCAGCACCGGCACCTCGGCGATGCCCTGGCTGGCCAGCAGCGCCAGCGCTGCACTGTCCAACGTCCAGCCCGCCGTCAGCAGCGTGTCGCCTTCTCGGTACTCTTCGCCGCGCCGCCGAATGTTGGCGCCCGGCTTCGCTTCGCCTGCGACATGCATGCACCCCGCCTCATCCAGGCGTACCCGCTCCTGAGGCACCACGCAGTCTGCGCCCTCGGGCACCGGCGCGCCGGTGAAGATCCGCGCACAGCCGCCTTCGGGCAGCGAGGTCACGCCGGCACCCGCCGGCACCCGCAGGACGACCGGCAGGCCGGCATCGCTGAGCTCCGCCAGACGTAGGGCATAGCCGTCCATCGCGCTGTTGTCGACGCCAGGCATGTCCAGCCGTGCCGTCACGTCGCGGGCCAGCACGCGACCGACGGCCCGCTCCAGCGCCACGAGCTCCTCGCCTCGCACAGGCTCGGCCGCGGCAATCATTCGCGCCCGGGCCACGTCCAGGTCGAGCAATCCTTTGGCAAGCGTGGCACAGCTCATGCGCGCATACCTTGACCGCGGTTAGGTACCGAGTCGACGCTGCGCGACTCGCAGCAGCGCTGCTCGGGCAGCACCATGGCGACGAAGTTGCACGGCCGGGTGCGGGCATCGAGCTGGCTGGCCAGAATGCCATCCCACGCCGTGGCACAGGCCTTGGGCGAGCCGGGCATGGCGAAGATCAGGGTGCGGTTGGCCACGCCGCCCACCGCCCGCGACTGCACGGTGGAGGTTCCGATGCTGTCGAAGGATAGCTGACGGAACAGCTCGCCGTAGCCGTCGATGGCGCGGTCGAACAGCGGTGCGAGGGCCTCGGGTGTGGTGTCGCGGGCAGTAAAGCCGGTACCGCCGTTGACCAGAATGACCTGCACGTCGTCGCGCACCACCCACTTGGAAACCACCGCACGAATCCGGTAGATGTCGTCGGGCACGATGCGTCGGTCGACCAGAGCATGACCAGCCTCGGAAAGGCGTTCACTGAGCAGGTCGCCGCTGCCGTCGCGGTCGAAGCCGCGAGTGTCGGAAACGGTCAGCACGGCAATACCGAGCGGCACGAAGCGAGCGTTGGCGTGAACGTGGGACATGAATGTTCTCCTCACTGCCGCCATGCAGGCAGCGTATTAAACGTGGAGAAATCGCCGAGCGGGATGAAGCGCAAGGCGCACGGAGCGCAGCACCCGGAGCCTAGTGGGTTCTAGGTGAGGAGTGCGAGCACCGCGCAACGCAGCGATTCGCCCGCGCAGGCATTTCTACTGCATCAAGCTGCCGGCGGCGTTGTCGTCGAGCTCTACCCCTTCGACGCCGATCTCTTCTTCCAGCGCCAGCAGGTAATGACGCAGGGCGCGGCGGGTGGCCTGTTCGCGCAGCGTGTGGCGCACGCGCTCGGCCACCTGTTCGAAGGGCAGGCGCTGACCGCCCTCGCGCGCGTCGATGCTCACCAGGTGCCAGCCGTAGCGCGAGGCCAGGGGCCGGTCGTGCAGCCCTTCGGGCAGGTGCTGCAGGGCGCGGTCCAGCTCGGCCACGGTCTGCCCCTGCGCCAGCCAGCCCAGCTCGCCGCCCTCGCTCTTCGAGGGGCAGGCGGAGTGACGCATGGCAAACTCGGTGAAGCGCTCGGGGATCGCCTCGAGCTCTTCGAGCAGCGTCTCGCCCAGGCGGTACTGGGCGTCGCGCGCCTCGGCGTCGTCGGGAGCGGCGGCCAGCAGTATGTGGCGAACGGCAATGCGGGTCGGCGCACTGAAGCGTTCGGGCTCGGCGTCGAAGAAGCGGCGGCAGGCTTCTTCTTCGGGCTCCGGTACCTGCAGTTCCCGCTCCAGCAGGGTGGCGATGGCGGCATCGTGCTCGCCTTCGTCACGGGAATCTGCGCTCAGCAGACCGAGTTCGACGGCGCGCTGGCGCAGCAGCTCGCGAACCACCAGGGCGCGGGCGGCCGCAAGCTTCGCCTCGTCGGCGGTCGCCGCCGGGTGGTACTGCATCTCGCGGGCGATGCTCTCTTCGTCGATAGCCTTGTCCCCGACCTTGACGGGCGGCGGAGCGTAGCGGCCCGGCAGCTGTGCGATCTCGATCATTTGCATGGTGCTGATCCTCTAATACATGACATAAGCGGCTGTACAAGCTCGGGGCTGTTCCGTCGGCAGGCCTGCGAGGAGGCGCTGTGAACCCATCCCTGGGCGCTATCTTCGCCATCCATGGCGAAGAACCTCCTCTTCGGCCTGCCCCCGGCGCCCCTCAGGAATGCACCGGGATTGCGACGCTGGCCGAGCGCAGCCAGCTTTTACCTCAAGCCCGGCGACGGACGATTTGATAGCGCCGCGTCACATAGCCCATCGGCACGCTCCACACGTGAACCAGACGGGTGAAGGGGAAGACCAGAATGATGGTCAGACCCACCAGGATGTGCAGCTTGTAGATCCAGCTCACGCCCTCCAGATAAGCGGCAGCACCGCCCTGGAAGTACACGATGGACTGCGCCCAGCCGGAGAACTGCAGCATCTTGCTACCGTCCAGGTGGCCCAGGGTGGGCAGGATGGTGAGCAGGCCGAGCGCCACCTGAAGCACCAGCAGGCCGATGATCACGGTGTCCATGGTGCTGGAAGAGGCACGCACCCGCGGGTTGGTGAGGCGCCGATGGAACAACATGGCGCCGCCCACCAGACACATCACGCCGGCGATACCACCCACCACCACGGCGATCACCTGCTTGGCGCCGGCACTGATGAAGGGGCTGTAGACCCAGTGCGGGGTGAGCAGGCCGGCCAGGTGGCCGAAGAAGATCACGATGATGCCGATATGGAACAGGTTGCTGGCCATGCGCATGTTCTTCGACGACAGCATCTGGCTGGAGCCGGTCTTCCAGGTGAACTGGCCCTGGTCATAGCGCAGCAGGCTGCCGATCAGGAAGACGCTGCCGGCGAGGTAGGGGTAGAGCCCGAACAGCAGGGTATCGATGTAGTTCATGACAGGTCTCCGTTAGTGTTTCTTGGCGGCATCGACGGGGTCGAGGATGCGAATCGCATCGCCCTGCACCTGCCGCTTGCGCTCGGCCAGCCGGCGCCCTTCGGCGGACTGCAGCGCGCAGTCCTCGTCGGACTTGGCGGAGAAGCGCACCGCCTCCTCCTCCCATACCGCGTCCAGCGCTTCGGGGGTGTCGTCGCGCTTCTCGCCGGCCACCGCCTGGCGCTGCGCCTCGATGTCCTCTTCGGCATCGATCAGTGCCAGCAGCGCGCGGGTGACCAGGGCCTGATCGGCGCCGCGCTCCTCGAGGCGTGCGGTGAGCAGCGCCAGGATGTGGCGGATCTCGCCCAGCCAGCGGCCGATCTCCTCGTCGCTGCGGGTGGAGAGGTACTCCAGGAACAGCGGCAGGTAGTCGGGCAGTTCGCGGGCGTCGAGCTCGAAACCGGCGGCCTTGTACTCGTCGATCAGGTCGACCATGGCCTGGCCGCGGTCGCGGGATTCGCCGTGCACGTGCTCGAACAGCAGCAGCGAGTGGGCGCGGCCCTTGTCGAACAGCGCCACGTACTCGGACTGCAGCTCGAGCAGGTCGGCCTCGGAAATGCGCTGGCACCAGCTCATCAGGTCGGCCTTGAGCGCCGCCGTAAGGCGGCGCTCGGCGTAGAGCGCCTCGATCAGCTCATCCACCGCGCCCTGCAGCGCCTCGGTGGGGTAGTCCAGCAGGCGGGCCAGCACGCGCAGGCTGCGCATGCCGAACTCCGGCTGGATCATCGCCTCTTGGGGCATCTGGAGTGCTGCATCAGCCATGGTGAGTCTCCTTGGCGCCGGTTTTCGGGTCGAACACGTCCACCGGCTTGACCAGCGCGCTGGTCTGCTTGCGGCCGTTGAACAGACTCGGCTTGCTCTCGCCGTGGCAGCCGTCGCCGAAGCTGAAGCCGCAGCCGCCGCGCTCGGGGAACGCTTCGGTGGCCATCTCGCGGTGGCTGGTGGGGATCACGAAGCGATCCTCGTAGTTGGCAATGGCGAGGTAGCGGTACATCTCTTCCACCTGGGCCTCGCTGAGACCGACGGCGTCGAGTACTTCGGTGTCGTGCTTGCCTTCGACGTGACGGTTGCGCATGAACACGCGCATCGCCATCAGCCGCTTGAGCGCCAGTACCACGGGCTCTTCCTCACCGGCGGTGAGCATGTTGGCCAGGTAGCGCACCGGGATGCGCAGCGACTCGATCTTGGGCAGCACGCCGTCGTACTCGACCTTGCCGGCCTCGGCGGCCGACTGGATCGGCGAGAGCGGCGGCACGTACCAGACCATCGGCAGGGTGCGGTACTCGGGGTGCAGCGGCAGCGCCAGCCCCCAGTCCATGGCCATCTTGTAGACCGGGCTCTCCTGAGCGGCCTTGATCACGTTATCCGGAATGCCGTCCTTCCTGGCCTGCTCGATCACCTTCGGATCGTTGGGGTCGAGGAAGATCTCGCACTGGCGGTGGTAGAGGTCACGCACGTCCGGCGAGCTGGCCACTTCCTCGATGCGGTCGGCATCGTAGAGCAGCACGCCGAGGTAGCGGATACGGCCCACGCAGGTCTCGGAGCACACGGTCGGCATGCCCGACTCGATGCGCGGGTAGCAGAAGATGCACTTCTCGGACTTGCCGGTCTTCCAGTTGTAGTAGATCTTCTTGTACGGGCAGCCGGAGATACACATCCGCCAGCCGCGGCACTTGTCCTGGTCGATCAGGACGATGCCGTCCTCCTCACGCTTGTAGATCGCGCCGCTCGGGCACGAGGCCACGCACGCCGGGTTGAGGCAGTGCTCGCACAGGCGCGGCAGGTACATCATGAAGGTGTTCTCGAACTGGCCGTAGATGTCGGCCTGCACCTGCTCGAAGTTCTTGTCCTTGCGGCGCTTGGCGAACTCGGTGCCGAGGATCTCCTCCCAGTTCGGGCCCCATTCGATCTTCTTCATGCGCTCGCCGGAGACCAGCGAACGGGGACGCGCCACCGGCTGATGGTCACCCTGCTTGGCGGTATGCAGGTGCTGATAGTCGAAGTCGAACGGCTCGTAGTAGTCGTCGATCTCGGGCAGGTCGGGGTTGGCGAAGATGTTCGCCAGCACCCGCCACTTGCCGCCGATGCGCGGCTCGATCTTGCCGTCGCGGCGACGCATCCAGCCGCCCTTCCACTTGTCCTGGTTCTCCCACTCCTTGGGATAGCCGATACCGGGCTTGGTCTCGACGTTGTTGAACCAGGCATATTCCATGCCTTCACGGCTGGTCCAGACGTTCTTGCAGGTGACCGAGCAGGTGTGACAGCCGATGCACTTGTCGAGGTTGAGGACCATGCCTACCTGGGAACGAATCTTCATTTCACGGTCTCCTGCACGCTGTCGTTGCCTTCGCCATCCAGCCAGTCGATCTTCTTCATCTTGCGGATGAGGACGAATTCATCGCGGTTGGAACCAACGGTGCCGTAGTAGTTGAAGCTGTAAGAGAGCTGCGCGTAGCCGCCGATCATGTGGGTCGGCTTCGGGCACACCCGGGTCACGGAGTTGTGCATGCCGCCGCGGGTCTTGGTGACTTCGGAGCCCGGCACGTTCACCTGACGCTCCTGGGCGTGGTACATCATCACCATGCCGTCCTTGACCCGCTGACTGACGATGGCACGAGCGGTGATGGCGCCGTTGGCGTTGAACAGCTCGATCCAGTCGTTGTCCTCGATGCCGATCTCCTGGGCGTCGTTTTCCGACATCCATACCACCGGACCGCCGCGGTTGAGCGTCAGCATCAGCAGGTTGTCGCTGTAGGTGGAGTGGATACCCCACTTCTGGTGCGGGGTGATCCAGTTCAGCGCCTTGGTCGGGTTGCCGTTGTCCTCCGGCATCTGGAAACCGGTAATGGTCTTGGTGTTGATCGGCGGACGATAGGTCAGCAGGCTCTCACCGAAGGCGCGCATCCAGGGGTGATCCTGGTAGAACTGCTGGCGGCCGCTCACGGTGCGCCACGGAATCAGCTCGTGCACGTTGGTGTAGCCGGCGTTGTAGGAGACGTGCTCGTCTTCCAGGCCGGACCAGGTCGGGCTCGAGATGATCTTGCGCGGCTGCGCCACGATGTCGCGGAAGCGAATCTTCTCCTCGTGCTTGGGCGTGGCCAGGTGGGTATGGTCGCGTCCGGTGATCTTGGACAGCGCGCCCCACGCCTTGACCGCCACCGCACCGTTGGTTTCCGGCGCCAGGGTCAGGATCATCTCGGCGGCGTCGATCGCGGTCTCGATCTTCGGCCGGCCCTTGGCGGGACCTTCGGTCTTGCGGTAGTTCAGCTTGCCGAGCAGCTCGACCTCGGACTCGGTGTTCCAGGCGATGCCCTTGCCGCCGTTGCCGATGGTCTCGAGCAGCGGGCCCACGGAGGTGAAGCGCTCATAGGTCTCGGGGTAGTTGCGCTTGACCTCGATCAGCGCCGGCATGGTCTTGCCGGGGATCGGCTCGCACTCGCCCTTCTTCCAGTCCTTCACTTCGGGCTGGGCCAGCTCGGCCGGGGAGTCGTGCTGGTGCGGCAGGGTGACCAGATCGGTCTCCTCGCCCAGGTGGCCGACACACACTTCGGAGAACGCCTTGGCGATGCCCTTGTAGATGTCCCAGTCGCTGCGCGACTCCCACGCCGGGTCGGTGGCCGCGGTCAGCGGGTGGATGAACGGGTGCATGTCCGAGGTGTTGAGGTCGTTCTTCTCGTACCAGGTGGCCGTCGGCAGCACCACGTCGGAGTAGAGACAGGTGGAGGACATGCGGAAGTCCAGCGTGACCACCAGGTCGAGCTTGCCTTCCGGCGCCTCGTCGTGCCACTTCACCTCTTCCGGCTTCTGGCCGCCCATTTCGCCCAGGTCCTTGCCCTGGATACCGTTACGGGTACCCAGCAGGTACTTGAGCATGTACTCGTGGCCCTTGCCCGAGCTGCCCAGCAGGTTGGAGCGCCACACGAACAGGTTGCGCGGGAAGTTCTGCGGGCTGTCCGGATCCTCGGCGGCGAACGCCAGCTCGCCGCTCTTGAGCTGCTGTACGACGTAGTCCTTGGTCGACATGCCCGCTTCGGCAGCCGGCTTGGCCAGGCGCAGCGGGTTGGTGCCGAGCTGCGGCGCAGAGGGCAGCCAGCCCATGCGCTCGGAGCGCACGTTGAAGTCGATCAGGCTGCCGGTGTACTGGCTGGCATCGGCCAGCGGCGACAGGATCTCCTTGACCTCGAGCTTCTCGTAGCGCCACTGGGAGGAGTGGTTGTAGAAGAACGAGGTGGAGTTCATGTGGCGCGGCGGACGCTGCCAGTCGAGGCCGAAGGCCAGCGGGGTCCAGCCGGTCTGCGGGCGCAGCTTCTCCTGACCCACGTAGTGGGCCCAGCCGCCGCCGCTCTGGCCGATACAGCCGCACATGACCAGCATGTTGATCAGGCCGCGGTAGTTCATGTCCATGTGGTACCAGTGGTTCATCGCGGCACCCACGATGACCATGGAGCGACCCTGGGTCTTGTCGGCGTTGTCGGCGAACTCACGGGCGATGCGGGCGACCTGCTCGGCGGGCACGCCGGTGATCTTCTCCTGCCAGGCCGGGGTGTAGGGGCGGATCTGGTCGTAGGAGGTGGCGCCGTCGTCTTCACCGAAGCCGCGGTCGATGCCGTAGTTGGCGCACATCAGGTCGAACACGGTGACGGCGAGAATGTCAGTGCCGTCGGCCTTCTTCAGGCGCTTGGCGGGCAGGCTGTGGAACAGCAGCTCGTTGCCGGCCACGTGGTCGAAGTGCTCGTGGGCGATGCCGCCGAAGTAGGGGAACGCCACCTTGGCCACGTCGTCGTGGTTCTCGGCCAGGGTCAGCAGCGGCTTGATCTCGGTGCCGCTGGCATCGCGCTCCTCGAGGTTCCACTTGCCTTGGTTCTCTTCTTTTTCACCCCAGCGGAAGCCGATGGAGCCATTGGGCACGACGAGACGGTCGGACAGCTCGTCCCAGGCCACGGTCTTCCACTCGGGGTTGTTCTCCTGGCCCATGGCGCCTTCGAAGTCGCTGGCGCGCAGCTGCTTGCCGGGCACGAAGCTGCCGTCCTCGCGGGCTTCGAGCTCGACCAGGAAGGGCATGTCGGAGTACTTGCGCACGTACTCGGTGAAGTAGGCGCTGGGCTTGTCGAGGTGGAACTCCTTGAGGATCACGTGACCCATGGCCATGCCCAGGGCGGCGTCGGTGCCTTGCTTGACCGACAGCCACTCGTCGGTGAGCTTGGAGACCTCGGCGTAGTCCGGGGTGATGGAGACGGTCTTGGTGCCCTTGTAGCGCACTTCGGTGAAGAAGTGGGCGTCCGGGGTGCGGGTCTGGGGCACGTTGGAACCCCAGGCGATGATGTAGCCGGAGTTGTACCAGTCGGCCGATTCGGGCACGTCGGTCTGCTCGCCCCAGGTCTGCGGGCTGGCCGGCGGCAGGTCGCAGTACCAGTCGTAGAAGCTCATGCACACGCCGCCGATCAGCGACAGGTAGCGGCTGCCCGCGGCGTAGCTGACCATCGACATGGCGGGGATCGGCGAGAAGCCGATGATACGGTCGGGGCCGAACTGCTTGGCGGTGTAGACGTTGGAGGCGGCGATCAGCTCGTTGAGTTCGTCCCAGTTTGCGCGTACGAAGCCACCCATGCCGCGAGCGCGCTTGTACTGCTTGGTCTTGGCCGGGTCGGAAACGATGGAGGCCCAGGCATCGACCGGATCGCCGTGCTGCTGCTTGGCCTCGCGCCACAGCTTGAGCAGCGGCTTGCGGATCAGCGGGTACTTGAGGCGGTTGGCGCTGTACATGTACCAGGAGTAGCTGGCACCGCGCGGGCAGCCACGCGGCTCATGGTTGGGCAGGTCCGGGCGGGTGCGCGGATAGTCGGTCTGCTGGGTTTCCCAGGTGACCAGGCCGTTCTTGACGTAGATCTTCCAGCTGCAGGAGCCGGTGCAGTTCACGCCGTGGGTGGAACGCACGACCTTGTCGTGCTGCCAGCGCTGACGGTAGCCGTCTTCCCAGCCACGCGACTCCTCGCGGGTCTCGCCATGCTCGTTGGCGAAGGGCTCGCGGGCCTTGCGGAAGAAATTCAGCCGATCTAAGAAGTGACTCATGGTCGATCTCCAGGCTTCTTGAAGTGTTGCGTGGCACCCGGGCCACCCCGCCTGCCGTGTCGTGCGACGTGATCCACACGACCGCCGGGGCAGGTTCTTGAAGCGAAGTCTGGAGCATTGAAAAGCGGATTACTGCCAGGTTACCTCCATATACACCCCGTCTACCTACAAGGTGATAGACGGCCCGGTGAAAGGGGGTTAGTCCGCCTGGCGGGGCGACTCGCGACAACTCCGCGGCGCTCGGCGTCAACTCCCGTCCTTCCCGCCGCGCCACACTGCTCCTCGTCGATCCCCCGTGCGAGGAGCCCCCATGAACCGCAACGTCATCCTGACCTGTGCCGTCACCGGCGCCGGCGACACCGTCGCCAAGAGCCCCCATGTGCCCGTCACGCCCAAGCAGATCGCCGAGGCCGCCATTGAGGCCGCCAAGACCGGCGCCAGCGTAGCGCACCTGCATGTGCGCGACCCCGAGACTGGCGCCATCAGCCACTCCCTGGACCACTTCCGCGAAGTGGTCGAGCGTATTCGCGAGGCGGACACCGATATCGTCATCAACCTCACCGCCGGCGGCGGCGGCGATTGGATCCCCGATGCTGCCGACCCCACCCGCGGCGGCCCAGGCACCGACATCCAGACCCCGGCCGAGCGACACGCCCCGGTGGGCGAGCTCTTGCCCGAGCTGTGCACCCTGGACTGCGGCAGCCTCAACTTCGGCGACATGGTCTATGTGAATCCCGCCGACTGGCTGCGCGAACACGCCCGCCTGGTGCAAGCCGCCGGGGTCAAGCCGGAGCTGGAGTGCTTCGATCTGGGCCATGTGTGGTTCGCCCGCCAGCTGCAGCAGGAGGGACTGCTCGACGGCGACCCGCTGTTCCAGCTCTGCCTGGGTATTCCCTGGGGCGCCGAGGCGGATACCGAGACCATGCTGGCCATGCGCAACAAGCTGCCGGCGAACGCCAACTGGGCGGCCTTCGGCATCGGCCGCCAGCAGATGCCCATGGTGGCCCAGGCGGTGCTGCTGGGCGGCCATGCCCGGGTCGGCCTGGAGGACAACCTCTATCTGGAGAAGGGGGTGCTGGCCACCAACGGCCAACTGGTGGAGCGCGCCCGCACCCTGATCGAGGACCTCGGCGCCCGGGTGATGACGCCTGCCGAGACCCGCGCCCATCTGGGACTGCGCGATCCGCATAGCGGCCGCATCGTTGAGAAAGTTGCGGGGGGTGTCGCATGAGTCAGCGTCTCGCCGTGATCGGCACCGGGGTGATCGGCAACGGCTGGATCGCCCGCGCCCTGGCCCAAGGGTGGGAGGTGGTGGCCTTCGACCCGGCCCCCGATGCCCCCGCGCGCACCCGGGCCTTCGTCGACAACGCCTGGCCAGCCCTCGAACGCCTGGGCCTGGCCAAGGGCGCCAGCCCCGCGCGGCTCTCCTTCGCGGAGAGCCTGGAGATCGCCGTCGAAGGCACCACCCTGATCCAGGAGAACGTCCCCGAGCGCCTCGAGCTCAAGCGCGAGATCCTCGCCGCCCTGGACGCCGCGGCGGCGCCCGAGGTGCTGATCGGTTCATCGACGTCCGGCTTCAAGCCCAGCGACCTGCAGCGTGACTGCACCCGAGCCCCGGGACGGGTGATCGTCGCCCACCCCTTCAACCCTGTCTATCTGCTGCCGCTGGTGGAACTGGTGGGCGGCGCGGCCACCGAGCCCGAGCAGCTCGATGCGGCCCGAACGCTCTATCGGGAACTCGAGATGCGCCCGCTGGTGGTGCGCCGCGAGATCGAGGGGCATCTCGCCGACCGCCTGATGGAGGCGCTGTGGCGCGAGGCTCTGCACCTGGTCAACGACGGCGTGGCCACCACCGAGGAGGTAGATGCCGCCGTGGTCTACGGCTGCGGCCTGCGCTGGTCGCTGATGGGCACCTTCCTCACCTTCCACTTGGCCGGTGGCGAAGCCGGCATGCGCCATATGCTCGAGCAGTTCGGTCCGGCCCTGAAGCTGCCCTGGACCAAGCTCGAGGCCCCCGAGCTCAGCGACGAGCTGATCGACAAGGTGGTCGAAGGCTGCGAGTACCAGGCCGCCGGCCGCCCGGTAAGCGAACTCGACCGTCGCCGCGACGACTTCCTGGTGGAACTGCTCGGCCTGGTGCAGAAATACTGGCCGGAAGCCGAAGGCCTGGAGGGGCGCATCTGATGCAGATTCTGGAAACCCGCGTCGCCCCGGCGTGGGTCGACTACAACGGCCATATGAACGATGCCGAATATGCCAGGGTCTTCTCCCTGGCGGTGGAGACGCTAATGGATCATATCGGCCTGGACGCCGCCGGCCGCGATCGCCACCGCTATACGCTCTACACCCTGGAAACCCACCTCTGCTATCGCCGCGAGGCCCATGAGGACCAGCCTCTGCGAGTCGCGCTGACCCTGCTCGACCGCGACGCCAAGCGGCTGCATGTCTTCTTCGAGATGCAGGACACCAAAGGCAACCTGCTGGCCACCAGCGAGCAGATGCTGATGGGCGTGAGCCGCGAGAGCAGCCGCCCCGACGCCTTCCCTCCCGCCGTGGCCGAGACCATCGCCGCGCTGCCCCAGGCCAAGCCCGGTGCCTGGCCGGCGCTCGCCGGGCGCACCATCAGCATAAGGCGCTGAGCGGATGGATATCGAGGCCTTTATCCGGCGCTTCGCCGCAGGATTGAGCGATCTGGAGGGCGTGCCCCTGGCAGTGGCGCGCCCGCGCTACGAGGCCCTCTGCGCCAGCTTCGCCCCACCCGATCCAGCGGGAATGCGGGTCGAGGACAGCGCCCTCGGCGGCGTGGCGGTACGTCGTTTTCTGCCCGATAGCGCCAAGCCCGGTACGGTACTCTTTGTGCACGGCGGCGGCTTTACCCTCGGCTCGGTGACGAGCCACCACGGGGTAGCGGCAAGCCTCGCCCAATCCCTGGGCCGCAAAGTGGTCAGCGTCGACTATCGCCTGGCCCCGGAGGCCGACTACGCGGCCATGCTCGCCGACTGCCGGGCGGTGACCAAAGCCATCACCCCCATCGCCCTGGTGGGCGATAGTGCCGGCGGCCGGCTGGTACTGGACCTAGCCGGGACTTGGACCCAGAACCGGGCGGACACCGTGCCGCCCCTGGGACTGATCTATCCCCCACTGGGCGCCCCCGATGCGGTCGAGCCGGGCCCGGATGCCCCGCTGCTGTCCCGGGCCGAGGTCCTCCAGTTGGGCCAGTGGGTGGCCCAACTGCCACTCTCCCCGGCCATGCCCCCGGCGTCCCTGGTCGAGGTGCTGGCGGTGGAGCACGACCCCCTGACCCGTCCCCTCGAAGCCGCCGTGGCCGCCTGGCGCCGCCAGGGCGCCCGGGTCGGCTATCGCTGCGCGCCCGGCATGGTGCACGCCGCCCTCCACGCTCAGGCCCACCTCCCCGCCATGGGCAAGGCCTGGCAGGCGTTCTGTCGGGCCCTGGCCGGCCATCTGGCATAAGTGCCTCAGACCTGCGGCTCGTGGCGATTTCGCTTCGCCTGGTGACAAGTCTGGCGGCTCAGGTCCCCATAAGCTGAAGCGACAACAACAGCAAACACGGGCCCTGCCATGAAACACGATTATCTGACCACCCTCGCCTCGGTACTCACCGTCGGCGTCCTGCTCGGCGCCATCACCCTCTTCCCCGCCCAGTTCGAGGTCGGCCTAGAGCTGGCCAAGACCCAGGTGATCGGCAACTTCGGCTTCCTCTTCACCTACCCGGCCTTCGCCGCCTCGCTGTTCTTCCTGGTGGCCGCCGTCACTCCCCTGGGCCGCCTGCGCTTCGGCGAGGGGCCTCCGGAGTTCTCCACCCCCAGCTGGCTGGGCATGCTGTTCTCCACCGGCATGGGCATCGCCCTGCTCACCTGGGGCGTCAGCGAGCCGCGCTACCACGTCGAGGCGGGCATGAGTTCCCACGAGGCGCTGCTCACCGCCTTCAACCACTGGGGCCTCCTGGCCTGGGTCGGCTACCTGGGGGTGGGGGTGATGTTCGCTCACGCGCTCTACAACCTGAATATCACCAAGCCCGCCGAGCGCCTGCTGGGGAATGGCTTCCTCAGCCGCCTCAACCTGGTGAGCCTGGTGGTGGCCACGGTGATCGGCCTGTCGCTGACCTTCTCCTACGCCAGCACGCCGCTGCGCCAGGCGCTGGCCGACGGGCTCGGCCTGGAGGTGAGCAACGCCGCCATGATCCTGACCCTGGCCGCCTTCGCCATCCTCTCCTCGGTCTCGGGGCTCCAGCGCGGCATCAAGTGGCTGAGCAACTACAACAGCGTCTTCGCCCTGACACTGATGCTGGCGGTCTTCGTGCTCACCTTCCCCGCGGAGATCCTCAAGCAGTTCATCCTGCTGCTGCCGGAGTATCTGGTGCGCTATCCGGCCATGGCCACCGATATCGGCCTCGGTGACCCCGAGCGCAAGGCCTGGCTGGCCGACTGGCTCTATGCCTTCGAGGCCTCCTGGTACGGCTGGTTCATCTTCACCGGGGTCTTCATCGCGCGCATCTCCAAGGGCCGCACCCTGCGCGAGCTGGTGCTGGGCATCCTGATCGTGCCCACCCTGCTGACCTGCTTCTGGTTCGTCACCTTCGGCTTGGCCGGGCTCGAGGCCGACGTCGAGGACGTCTTCCAACTGGTGCGCGGCCTCGACACCAGCGGGATCCTGTCGCTGGTGCTACTGCTCAATATCCTGCTGTTCTTCGTTACCAGCGCCGACTCGGCGGGCCTGGTGTGCGAGATGCTCACCGCCAAGCGCACGCGAATCTTCTGGATCCTGGCCATGGCTACCCTGGCCATTGTCATCGGCTGGCTGGGCGGCGACGTCTACCGGGTGATCCTGACCCTGATCTCGGTCACTGCCATTCCGGTGGCGATCGGCATCTTCGCCCTCACCTTCGGCTTCCTGCGCCGCGTGCTGCCGAGGCGCGCGGCCGGCCTCGAGCAGTCGCGGGACTAGTCGTGGGCGGGCTTGCTAGCCAGGACCTGCCACAAGAAGGTGGCCGAGATGCGCAGCGGCCCGCCAAGCTCCAATCTACCCCGTCGCCCGCCGCGCCTGGCGCGGCGAGTGCCCATACTGAACGCGGAAAGCACGGGAGAAGCTGGAGCCGGAGGTGAAGCCACAGGCCAGGCCCACCGTGAGCACGTCCATATCGGTCTCGGTGAGCAGATGCCGGGCCCGCTCCAGGCGCAGCTGCAGGTACCACTGGCGGGGTGAGGTATCGAGCTGCTGCTCGAAGAGCCGCTGAAGCTGGCGCGGCGAGACGCCGCTACGGCGGGCTACCTCGGCGAGCGACAGTGGCTCTTCCAGATGCTGCTCCATCAGTGCCACCGCCTCCACCAGGCGACGGTTATGGGTGCCGAGGCGGCGCGCCAAAGTCATGCGCTGCTGGTCGCGGCGGCTGCGCAGTCGTTCATGGATCAATTGCTCGGAGACGTCGATGGCCAGCCGTGCGCCATGGCGCCGGGAGATCACCTCCAGAGACAGGTCCATGGCCGCCGCGCCGCCGGCGCAGGAGAAGCGGCGCTCACGGATCTCGAACAGCTCGTCAGTGGTCTCGATGGTGGGGAAGCGCTCGCGGAAGGCGGGCAGGCTCTCCCAGTGCAAGGTCACCCGCTCACCCTTCAAGAGGCCCGCCGCGGCTAGCAGGAAGCAGCCGGTGTCGAGCCCCCCAGGGCACAGCCGGCCTGGTCGAGGCGGTGCAGCCAGGCCATTAGCGGCCGGCTCAGGTGCGCCTCCGGCTCGAAACCGCTGCACACCGCCAGGGCGGGCAGCCGCTTCACCTCGGCGATGGCCTGATCGGCGAGCAAGGTCATGCCGTTAGAGGCGGTGACCGGCCCGCCGTCCTCGCTGATCAGAGTCCAGTTGAACAGCGGCCGGCCACTGATGCGATTGGCGATGCGTAGCGGCTCCACCGCCGAGAAGAAGGCCATCATCGAGAAGCCGGGCAGCAGCAGGAAGCCGACGCTCTCGGGCAACGGCCCGCAATAGTCCAGGCGCATGGGCGACTCCTCTCGGCGCGCGTTTCCCGGCAGCATCGCCTGGCGGCGAGGCGCTGACCATGCGCAATACGTCATACCTTGTGCATAAGCCGCCAGACCTGAGGTGATAGACGGCCCGGTGAAAGGGGGTTAGTCCGCCTGGGTGGGGGTGGAAGAAGCCGACCTGGAGCGGGAGCGAGTGCCATCCCACAGCATCACCAGCATGCACACCGCCAGCGCGGCGTAGAGGAACATGAAGCCGGCGGTGCGCACACCGATCCACTCGTTGCCGAGCACGAACATCAGCGGCAGCACCGCGGCGAAAAGCCCGCCCAGGGCCAGCGCCAGCCCGCCCGAGCGCACCATGTCGTCGCCGTACTCGCGGTGAAGCAGGCACATCAGGCTACCCTTGCCGATACCCATGGCCAGCCCCATGACGGCCAGCAGCGCGGTGAAGCCGTAAAGCGGCATCGAGAAGTGCAGGGTGAGGTCGCCATGCACGCCGTGGATCTGCATGGTGAAGTCGGGATAGGAGAGCAGGAACAGGCACACCATGACGCAGGCGCTGACCCACCAGCGCAGGTCGCGGAAGTCGCGCCGATCGGCCAGCGCGCCGCCGGCGATCTGCCCCACCCCGCCCGGCAGCGTGAAGGTCAGCGCCCACAGCGCGGCCAGCTTGAGCGAAAGCTGATACTGCGCCGCCAGATACCCCGGCAGCCACAGCGCCAGCGCCACGAAGGCGCCGTAGAAGAAGCTGTAGTAGAGCGCCAGGCGGCACACCGCCGGCGGCGGCAGCCAGCGCCGGCGCACCCGAACGTGCTCGGGCGGGGGCGCGAACTCATCGAGTGCTTCGGCCGACAGGGAGTCCTTTCTCGGCGCATCCTCGGCGAAGACCCACAGCAACAGCGCCACCAGCAGCACCGGCAGCAGGTAGAGCTTGGGCGCCATGGGCCAGCCGTAGGCCTGGCTGATCAAGGGCAACAGAAAATAGGTCAGTCCCGCCCCCAGCATGCCGGCACCGTAGAGCCCCAGGGCCAGGCCGGCATGACGACGCGGGCACAGCGCCGCCACGTAGACCAGCCCGGCAGCCAGCGAGCCGGCCCCCAGCCCCAGCCCGGCACCGGCCAGCAGAAACTCTAGGTAAGCGTCGGAATAGGCAATCGCCCACAGAAAGGGACAGATCAGCAGCAGACAGCCGATCATCACCCGCCGGCCGCCCACACGACGCGCCAGCGCCGCCATGGGCAGCGCCGCCAGCGCACCGGTGAACATCGGCATGGCCAGCAGCAAGGCAAACTGCACTTCGCCGAAGTGCAGCACGTGCTTCAGCTCGACGCCCAGCACGGCGAAGATGGTCCAACTGGCGAACACCAGCGCAAAGGCCAGCGGCGACAACAGCACGACCACCAGCGAACGGTAGTCGACCTGCGCGCCCAGCGGGAGGGCTTTTACGGCAGGCTGCATGAACGGTTTGTCTCATGGTGTGGTCGAAGAGATTCTCGTTTGCGCCCCCCGCCAGGTCAAAAGGGCAAGCGAGGTACCTCTTTGGTGGCAGAACACCGCATCGGTCGGTAGGATGCGCCGCCAGCCCTTGGGGTTTAATGTCGCTGAGGGGTTATAGTGTCGACATGCCCCGCGCCTTTCTGGAGACGCCCGCCGTCAATGAAACTGCTGCAACGTTCCCTCGTGGCCCGTATCGTCGCTTCGCTGCTGGCGATCAGCGCCATGGCCCTTATCAGCATCGTGGTGACCATGGCCGTGGCCGGTGGCAGCCGGGGCGATGCCGCGGCGATCAACGTCGCCGGCTCGCTGCGCATGAACACCTACCAGATCGTGGCCGCCCTGCAGCGTTACGAACGCATCCCCTCGCTGGAGCATCAGGCCGAGGTGCACGTGCTCAAGCGGCGCTTCGAAGAGCGCCTGGCCAGCGACGAGCTGACCGGGGCGATTCCGGTTTCCGAAGCCCATGAGTTGCGTCGCCAGTACCGCCTGATCCTCGGCCGCTGGCACAACGAACTCGCCCCCCAGGTGAGCGAGGCGGTGGCCAGCCAATACGTGCGCATCGATCCGCTCAATCGCACCCTGGATGGCCTGGTGGGCGACATCGACACCATGGTCAAGCAGCTCGAGCAAAACACGGAAGCCAAGATCCGCCTGCTCAGTGCGCTGCAGATCCTGTTCCTGGGCCTGACGGCGGTGGTGGTAGCCATCGCGCTCTACGACATCCGCCACAACCTGGTGTCGCCGCTGCGCCAGCTGATGGTGCTGGCCCGCGAAGCCGCGCGCCGCAATTTCTCGCTGCGTACCCAGCTCAAGGGCAGCGACGAGCTGGCCATGCTCGGCAAGACCTTCGACACCATGTCCGAGGAGCTGGGCACCAGCTATGCCGAGCTCGAAGCAAGAATCAGGCGCAAGACCCGTGAGCTCGAGCGCAGCAGCCAGGTCATGCAGGTGCTCCACGACGGCAGCCGCTCGCTCTACGGCGGCGGCAACGACCTGTGCACCAGCGCCGCGCCCATGCTGCGCCGGGTGGCGGAACTACTCGACATCGGCCCCATCCGGCTGTCGCTCAACGACCCTCACGACGATCGCCAGATTCCCGTTCTCGCCACTCACGCCGCGCGACGTCCGGACTTTTGCCGCGACCATGACTGCCACGCCTGCCTGATCTCCCCGCGCCCTCTGCGTCTATCCGATACCGAAGAGGGCGACTGCGTGCTGCTGCCGGTGAGCGTGGGCGACGAGATGCTCGGTACCCTGGAAGTCTGGCACCCCAAGGACGAGCGCCTCTCCGACGGCGTGCGGCGACTGCTCAACGCCCTGGCCGACCAACTGGCCACGGCGGTGTACCTGCAGCGACGCATCGAAGAGGAGCAGCAGGTCTCGCTGATGAGCGAGCGCACCATCATCGCCCGCGAACTGCACGACTCCCTGGCCCAGTCGCTCTCCTACCTCAAGATGCAGGTGGCGCGGCTGGAGCGCATGCAGGCCAAGGATGCCCCCAAGGAGATGCAGGCAGCGGTGTTCGACGAGCTGCGCACCGGACTCAACAGCGCCTACCGCCAGCTGCGCGAGCTGCTCACCACCTTCCGCCTCAAGCTGGAGGGGCCCGGCCTGCAGTCGGCGCTGCAGCAGACCACCGAAGAGTTCTCCGAGCGCATGGGTGCCCCGGTGGAGCTGCACTTCGACGTGCCGCCGCATTTGCTCAACCCCAATGAAGAGATTCACGTGCTGCAGATCGCCCGCGAGGCGCTGAGCAACACGCACAAGCATGCCCAGGCGCACTGGGCCGCCGTCACGGTGAAATTCCACCATGCGCGTATCGTGCTGCGCATCGAGGATGACGGCGTGGGCCTCGAGAACGACGACTCGCCGCCCATGCACTATGGTCTGGTCATCATGCGCGACCGCGCCCACACCCTGAGTGGGGAGCTCAAGCTCTCCAATCGGGCCGAGGGCGGCACCTGTGTGGAAGTGGTCTTCACGCCCCAGACGGCGCGCCTGATCACCCGCCAGCCGGCCATCGAACCCACCCTTCACGACCAAGGAAACTGAGACCCATGGGCCAGTCAGTCAACGAGACCCCCGCCAGTATCCTGATCATCGACGACCACCCTCTGCTGCGCCGCGGCGTGGCTCAGCTGCTGGAGCTGGAGGACGACCTCGAACTGGTCGGCGACACCGGCGAACCACAGCAGGGCGTGGGCCTGGCCGCCGAGCTCGACCCCGACATGATCCTGCTCGACCTCAACATGCCGGGCATGGACGGTATCCAGACGCTCAAGGCGCTGCGCGACTCGGGCTATGCCGGGCGCATCGTGATGTTTACCGTCTCCGATCACGAGGATGACCTGGTGGCGGCCCTGCGCGGCGGCGCCGACGGCTACCTGCTGAAGGACATGGAGCCCGAGGAGATGGTGCGCCAGCTGCGCCAGGCGGCGCTGGGACGCATGGTGGTGAGCGAGAGCCTCACCGCCCTGCTGGCCGAGGCACTGCGCAACCAGCGTACGGCGCCGGCCACCCCCGACATCCACAGCCTGACCCAGCGCGAGCGCGAGATCCTGCGTGAGCTGGCCGGCGGTCTCTCCAACAAACTCATTGCGCGCAAGCTCGACATCTCCGAGGGCACGGTGAAGGTGCACGTGAAACACCTGCTGAAGAAGCTAAATCTGCGCTCGCGAGTGGAAGCGGCGGTTTGGGCCGTGCAAGAAGGCATCGATAGATAGAAAGGCTCACTTCACTGCTGCGCTCGATATCCCGCCCGCCGGCGATGCTCACAATCCTCATTGAGCACCCAGTCAACTCCGGTTGCTGCGCTTCGGCGGCGGACGGCCTCTCTTCGCTCGCGACGTGAAGAGAGCTTTCTACGCCAGCCGGGGGGATACCCCGGTTCTGTGTGGATACCTCCAAAGACTTCCAGGCGCCGACAAGGCGCCTTTTTCTTGCCTCGGTGCTTTTTCCTTCGTCACAAAAACAATGACTTAGCCAAATACCCCTGCTACCTCTCAAGAGGTATTTCCCTGATTTTGCGGCATTTTCGGCCGGTTTCGCCGTTCTTTTCCCGGGCGTATCTTTGCCTCAACCGAACCTGAATTGATCCCGGTCAGGACGGATGTCGCAAGGCGGGATCAGTGGAAACTCAAGGGGAAAACGTCATGGCTAAATCGAGCGCCGATATCGGCAAGCTCGGCGCCGGCAGACCGAAGAATGCCGACATCGAGCACTGGGATATCGAAAACGAACAGTTCTGGGAGCAGGAGGGCAAGCGAGTCGCCTCCCGTAACCTGTGGATCTCCATCCCCAGCCTGCTGATGGGCTTCGCGGTATGGATGATGTGGGGAATGATCACCACCCAGATGCAGAACCTGGGCTTCCCCTTCGCCGTCGATCAGCTCTTCATGCTGACCGCCATTGCCGGCCTCTCCGGGGCCACTCTGCGCATTCCCGCCTCGTTCATGATCCGCATCGCCGGCGGGCGCAATGCCGTATTCTTCACCACCGCCCTGCTGATGATCCCCGCCTTCGGCACCGGCGCCGCACTGATGAACCCCGACACACCGTTCTGGGTGTTCCAGGTCCTGGCGCTGCTCTCGGGCATCGGCGGCGGTAACTTCGCCGCCTCGATGAGCAACATCTCGACCTTCTTCCCCAAGAAGAAGCAGGGCTACGCCCTGGGCATGAACGCCGGCCTGGGCAACTTCGGCGTCACCACCATGCAGATCCTGATCCCGCTGGTGATGACCGTGGGCATCTTCGGCGCCATTGCCGGCGGCTCCATGGAGCTGCAGAGCGCCAGCGGCACGCTGATCGGCCGCATCGAGGCGGGCACGCCGACCTGGATCCAGAACGCCGGCTTCATCTGGCTGGTGTTCCTGGTGCCGCTGGCCTTCCTCGGCTGGTTCGGCATGAACAACCTGCGTCCCATCACGCCCAACCCGGGCACGCCGATGCAGGCCTTCGGCAAGATCCTCGGCCTCTACGGCGTGGGCGTCATCGCCACCGTGGTGGGTATCGTCACCCTGCAGTGGTTGGGCATGTGGGTCGCCCTGCCGGTCACCATTCTGCTGACCCTGGGGCTGATGCGCCTGATCCCCGGTGAGATCAAGCCCAACATCCAGAAGCAGTTCGCCATCTTCTCGAACAAGCACACCTGGTCGATGACGGTGCTCTACATCCTGACCTTCGGCTCGTTCATCGGCTTCTCCGCCGCGCTGCCGCTCTCGATCAACGTCATCTTCGGCAACATGATGGAAGTGGCCGCCGACGGCAGCGTGAGCCGCGTGGTCAACCCCAACGGCCCCAGCGCCCTGACCTGGGCCTGGATCGGGCCCTTCGTCGGCGCCCTGATCCGCCCCTTCGGCGGCTGGGTCTCCGACAAGGTGGGCGGCTCCATCGTCACCCAGGTGATCTCGGTGGTCATGGTGGTGGCCTCGGCGGTGACCGGCTACGTGATGATGCTGGCCTACAACTCCACCGACCCCAACAGCTACTTCGCCCTGTTCATGCTGCTGTTCGTGATCCTGTTCGCCGCCAGCGGCATCGGCAACGGCTCCACCTTCCGCAGCATCGGCGTGATCTTCAACGCCCAGCAGAAGGGCCCGGTACTGGGCTGGACCTCCGCCGTGGCCGCCTACGGCGCCTTCATCGCCCCGGTGGTGATGGGCGGTCAGATCCGTGCCGGCACCCCCGAGCTCGCCATGTACGGCTTCGCGATCTTCTACGCGGTGTGCCTGCTGATCAACTGGTGGTTCTACCTGCGCCCCGGCGCCGAGATCAAGAATCCCTGAAATGCCGTCCGTGCTCCGGCTGCACGTCGGAGCACACCCCTTACCCTTGCCTTCTTCGGAGGGATGTCATGAAAGTCATGATCGCTTATGACGGCTCACGCAACGCCAAGCTGGCCCTGGCACAGACCGTCAGCCTGTTTCGCTGCAACGCCCCCACGCTGATCCTGGTCGGCGTGGCGGAAAATCCCGGCGACTCCACCGATGCCAACGAGGAACTGTTCCAGCAGGAGTACGAGGAGCTCAAGGCCGCGCTCAAGGAGGGCGCCGACTTCGCCCATCAGGAAGGCTTCGAGGTCGACTGGGTGCTGGCCGAGGGCGACGCCCGCAAGATGCTGCTGCAAGCCACCAAGAAGCACACTCCCGACATGCTGGTCATCGCCCGCCACAGCAGCAAACCCGACGGCGGCATCATCGCCCAGTCGCTGAGCTACTTCGTCGACGAACTCGACTACATGACCTTCGGCAAGGTCAGCTCGTTTCTCGCCCGGCGCGTCGAATGTCCGCTCCTGATCCTGCCCAGCCCGTGACGGCGATCCCGTCATACGTGGCCAATTTCGCTTTCACTTCAGGATGATACGACCATGAAAGTGTCTTCCATCTTCAAATTCCGCAGTCCGGAGATCAGGGCCCTACACCTGACCTGGATCGCGTTCTTCATCACCTTCTACGTCTGGTTCAACATGGCGCCCTTGGCATCGAGCATGCTCAAGAGCGTCGATTGGCTGACCCGCGACGACATCCGCCTGTTCGCCATCGTCAACGTGGCGCTGACCATCCCGGCACGTATCATCGTCGGCATGGCGCTGGACCGCTTCGGCCCGCGCCGGGTGTTCTCGGTGCTGATGGTCTCCATGGCCGTTCCGGCACTCGTGTTCGCCTTCGGCAACACCATGTCGCAGTTGCTGATCTCGCGCCTGGTGCTCAGCTCCATCGGCGCCAGCTTCGTGGTCGGTATCCACATGACCGCGCTGTGGTTCAAGCCCAAGGACATCGGCTTCGCCGAAGGCTTCTATGCCGGCTGGGGCAACTTCGGCTCCGCCGTGGCCGCCATGACCCTGCCCACCATCGCCCTAACCATGTTCGGCGGTGCCGACGGCTGGCGCTACGCCATCGGCATGAGCGCCATCGTGATGGCCGCCTACGGGGTGTTCTACTGGTTCGCCATCACCGACGGCCCCGACGCCCGCGCCCACCGCAAGCCGCGCAAGGCGCTGGCCATGGAAGTGAGTTCCTGGCGCGACATGATCCTGCTGATCCTGTGGACCATCCCGCTGGTGGGCTGTCTGGCCATCCTGGTGTGGCGCATCGAGGGCATGGGCTACCTCTCCTCCACCGGCGCACTGATCTGCTACGCGGTGATCGCCGCCGTGGTGGTCTATCAGATCGTGCAAATCCTGCGGGTCAACATCCCGATCCTCAAGAAGGGCGTACCGGAGGACGACAAGTACTCCTTCGGCAGCGTGGCCGCGCTCAACAGCACCTACTTCGCCAACTTCGGCGCCGAGCTGGCGGTGGTTTCCATGCTGCCGATGTTCTTCGAGGAGACCTGGGGGCTGACCGCCGCCGCGGCGGGCATGATCGCCGCCTCGTTCGCCTTCGTGAACCTGGTGGCACGTCCCATGGGCGGCCTGGTGTCCGACCGCATGGGCAACCGCCGCTTCGTCATGCTCAGCTACATGTTCGGCATCGGTATCGGCTTCGTGCTGATGGCCCTGCTCAACTCCAACTGGCCGCTGATCATCGCCATCGCCATCACCATCTTCACCTCCTTCTTCGTGCAGGGGGCAGAGGGCGCCACCTTCGGTATCATTCCCTCAATCAAGCGCCGCATCACCGGCCAGATTTCGGGCATGGCCGGCGCCTACGGCAACGTGGGAGCGGTGGTCTACCTGACCATCTTCACCTTCGTCACCCCCACCCAGTTCTTCTACATCATCGCCGGCGGCGCCTTCCTCAGCTGGCTGATCTGTCTGATCTGGCTGAAGGAGCCGGAAGGCGCGTTCGACGAGGAGTACTACGTCTCCTCGGTGGACCGCATGATCGAAGAGCAGGAACTGGCCGCGGCACAGGCGCAGGCGCAGGCCAAGTCATGACGGTAGGCTGATCGAGCTCTGTAAGGCTCACCAAGGCGGCGACTTCGGTCGCCGCTTTTTTGTCGGTGGGGTGTTGTCAGGGCTAGGCTTTATTGGGCGTGACGCTCGAGTTCATGCAGCGCAGCCCGGGCCAGGAAACCGGAACGGCTCTTGTAATCGCTGTGCTTCGCCACGGTGCTGTCGATGCGCTTGATCAGCAGATCGGGCAGAGTGACGTTGATCTTGTGGCTCTTGCCCAGGTAAGGGGTCATGTCGATCTCGACCGCGGCCCACACCCACCCGGCGAAGTCGGGATTCTCCAGATGCTGCTGAATAGCGGTAGCGGTGGGAATGGGGTCGCCGTGCTCCGAAAGGCTTTCGAGATGCCCTTCGATGGCCTCTCGCGCATTGGCGATTGCCTCGTCGAAGGTATCGCCAGCGGAGAAGCAGCCCGGCAGATCGGGCACGACTACGCCATAAGCGTGCTGCTCGTCGCCAACCTCGATCGCAATGGGATAGTGCATGGTGTCGCTCCTGTGTGGTGGCCAGGCGCTACCGGACTCACTTGAGACCGGCTTGTTTTCTGATTCCCTGTATCAAGCCCTTCTTCAGGTCTTTCTTGGGGTGAGGCACGGTAATGGTCCCGGGCTTGTGTGGATGGCGAAAGTGGTGGTGGCTTCCCTTGATCCGGTCCAACCTCCAGCCATCGGCTTCCAGCTCCTTGATCAGGTCTGCGCTCTTCACACCCGGCTCCTTGCCGTGTTTTTGGGGTTATAGTAACCCCGAAAAGGCAACTCCGCAAGAGTTAATAACTCCTATAACTCCACTTCAGTTTTCTTTTGCGTCCGGCTTCTGTGAGAAAGCTGAGCTACGCCCTCTTGCGAGTCGCAACCTTCTTCTCACGGCCTTCATTGTTAGCACAGGAGGTTTTGACCCAAGGCAAGGACAGCCAGCACCTTGCGAGGCATAGTGTCGATAATAGGCATTCAAAATACTCTTTCGTCTATCGACACAAACCCACGGGAGGGAGCGATGTCCACCATCTCGTACTCCAATGCGCCAGCCGACACGGCCGCAGCGCCGCTCGATACGCGAGGCCGGGCTCTGGCCGCCGTCGTCTACGTGCTCTATCTGGGCAGCATCATGGCGGTGGTCACCGCACCCATCGGCGTGCTGCTCGCCCACCTTCGCCGTCGCCGCAATGCGGAATGGGTGGAAAGCCACCTGCTGTTCCAGATCCGTACCTTCTGGCTGGGTGCCCTGGCCGGTGGGGCGGTGCTGGCCGCCTGGTACCTGCTGGGCCTGATCGGCGCACCCTCCTGGGCTTCCTGGGTGCTGGGCTACGGTTTCTTCACCGCCTGCCTGGCCTGGACCATCGGCCGCAGCGGCGTGGGGATCAACCGCCTGCTGAACGACCGCGCTATCGATGACCCGCGCAGCCTGCTGTTTGGCGGCGCCAAGGTGTCACTGGAAGACTGATTGGGGAGCTCGCCGATGACTACCGCCACCTCGCCCCTGCGCCTGGCGCCGACACGTTCCGCTGCCGTCACCGGCCTGGCTTGGGGCTTCATTGCGTTCTCCACGCTGACCGTGGCACTGCTCACCCTGCCGCTACTGCCCGGCGAGGCGCTGGTCGCCTCGCTGGGCGTCGAAACCGGCAGCGGTGGGCTCACCGGCGGGGTGGCCTGGCTGATCGAGCGCAGCAGCACCGTGGCCGGCCTACTGATGGTGGGCGCCGCCGTGACCCTGGCGCTCTCCGTGGCGCTGCTGCAACGTCGGCGCTGGGCGCGGCCGGCTTTTCTCGGCCTGATGGCGGCCGGCTTCGTCGGCGTGCTGGGCGGCGCCGCCCTGACCCCGCTGACCTTCGGCTTCATGGCCGATGCGGCCGGCGAAATGGCCCGCTATGAGGATTCTGTAGCGGGTCTGATCGGCGCCCTTTCGGTGTTGATCATGGTAGCCACCGCGCTGGTGGTGCTGTTCGCCTGGGCCGGCTGGAAGCTCACCACGCCGGCGGTTCGCGCCGAATTCGAGCGCACGCCCGTCGCCCCGGAGCGCTGAGTGGCGGATCGTCACGAGCTATCTCAGCCGCGGCCGCTGCCCAATCCGGGCTGGGGACCGCTGGCGGCGCTGCCCGGCAATCCGTTGATGTGGGTGCTGATCCTCAGCGAGATCGTGGTGTTCGCCGCCTTCTTCGGCCTGTTCGCCTGGCTGCGGGCCGGCGAGCGCGAGGTGTTCGACGCCTCCCAGCAGTTGCTCGATCCGGTGACCGGCGGCCTCAACACCATGGTGCTGCTGACCAGCGGGCTGTTCGCCGCCCTGGCGGTACAGGCCATCAGCCAGGGCAGGATACGGCGCTGCCGCCAGTGGCTGGGAGCGGCCTTTGCCCTGGGCGTGGTGTTCTGCGTGGTCAAGGTAATGGAGTATGCCGACAAGCTCGGCCAGGGGCTCGCGCCCGAGACCAACACCTTCTTCACCTTCTACTATCTGCTGACCGGCTTCCACTTCGCCCACGTGCTGTTCGGCCTGGGGCTGATCGCCCTGGTGGTCTGGCGCATCTCCCACGACAACGTGGAGACCGCCGCGGCCTTCTGGCACATGGTCGATCTGATCTGGATCCTGCTCTACCCGATCATCTACCTGCTGAGGTGAGCCCATGCGCGCCATGCAAGACGCCTTTCGCGATGCCGCCACCCGCCGGCTGCTGATTACCTGGGCGGTGCTGATGGGGCTGACGCTGGTTACCATGCTCTCCGCACAGTTGGGCGGCGATGCCCGCCTGGCCGCCCTGCCGTTGTGGTCGGCGGGCCTGCTGCTGGCCACCACCTTCTTCAAGGTGCACCGGGTGCTGATGGTGTACCTGGGTCTGGCCGACGCTTCGCCGGCCTGGCGCGGCGCCTTCGTCGGGCTGGTGCTGGCCACGCTGGTGCTGGTGGGGTCCGGTTATCTCGTCGCCCAGTTAGCCTAACCATCGTCCTCGAGAGAAGTGAACGAAACGGCGCCGCTATCGGGGATAGCGGCGCCGTTTGCGTGGTAGTGACGGCGGGTCAGTAGGTGTGAGGAGGTGGTCCTACCCCAGCCCACTCGGCCAGCCGCCGGGCCAGGCGGATCAGGCCGTAGACGGCGAAGGGGGCAACGGACATCATCAGGATGCCCCAGTCCTGGGTGTTGATCACCCAGGCCAGCGGGGTGATCACCGCAAAGGCGGCCAGCAGGCCGAGGGCAAGTGCGATAGCGGGACGCGAGTTAGCCATTTTTATTACCTCAAAAATATATCCCATCCTGAAAACTAGGATTCATGTTACGAGCGATGACAGGCTGGTCGCCGCCGGAACGGAGCAACCGGAGTTGACTGGCTGCTCAATGAGGATTGGGACGGTCCGACGCTTCGGTACCGCCGGCGGCCAGGATGTCGAGCGCAGTAATGAAACATGTTTTCAGTTACCGATGATCTGGCGATATATACCCGGCAGCGCCAGCGACAGGTGCTCCGGCCGGTTGACGATGGCATAGCTGCCGCGGCCGAACAGGTGCGACACGTACTGGTGCGCCTCGCTGTCGATGGTCACGCCGAACACGCGCACCTCGTGCTGGCGCGCCTCGAGCACCGCCCGGCGAGTGTCCTCGATGCCGTAGCGGCCCTCGTAGTAGTCGGTGTCGTTGGGCTTGCCGTCGGTGAGCAGCAGCAGCAGCCGGTGCCGGTTGGGCCGTTCGGAGAGCTCCTTGGTCACGTGGCGGATCGCCGGTCCCATGCGGGTGTAGTGGCCGGGCTTGAGCGCCGAGATGCGTCTTGCCACCCGTTCGTTCATGGCCTCGTCGAAGGTCTTCAGGGTATTGACCCACACCTTCTGGCGCCGATGCGAGGTGAAGCAGTGGATGCTGTAGTCGTCGCCGCAGCCGGCCAGGCCGTGGCCCAGCACCAGCAGCGCCTCCTTGGCTACGTCGAGCACCCGGCGATCCTCCAGCCAGGCGTCGGTGGAGAGCGAGACGTCGACCAGGATCGACACCGCCAGGTCGCGGGCCTGCTGGCGGGTGGCCTGATAGAGCCGGTCGCTGGACTCGCCGGTGGCGGCCAGGTCGCAGCGCGAGCGGATCACCGCGTCCATGTCGAGCTCGGTGCCGTCGTACTGGCCGCGCAGGGTCTCGCGGCGCGGTCGCAGCGCCTCGAACTCTCGGCGTACGCGGCGAATGCGCCGCTGGGTAGCGGCATCGGGCTGCCACTGCTCGCCCTCTTCGCTGGCAAGCTCGGTGTGCACCAGGCAGTGTTCGGGCAGATAGATCTGCTTGCGGTAGTTCCACTCGGGGTAGGTGTGCTTGCCGCGCAGGCGCTCGCCCAGCGCCTCGTCCGGCGGCAGGTCGAGGTCGACCTTGATGCGCGTCGCCGCCCGCTGCTTGTGCGGGCTGAGGATGATCTCCTCCATCTGCTCGGCGGCGCGTTTGGCTTCCTCGTCCTCGTTGTCCTCGACCAGGCGATTGAGGTTCACCATCTCGGTCCAGGAGAGCATCTTCTCGAAGCGATTGGCAATCAGCGGATCGTCGCGCTCGGTCTGGTCCTGGCGCTTGCGCTCGGCCTTGCGCTTGCCGTCGCTCACCGTCTGGGCGCTGTTGGTCTCGCCCTCTTCGGGGTCGTCCCTGCTCTCGTCGCGGCCCGCTCCGGTCCCCAGAGTGACCACCTGGCCCCACAGCGGCACCGGCAGCGGCGGACGATAACCGCGCGGCGCGCCGATACCGTCGAGCGACAGCTCGGGTTGCATCACGGCGTGGTGCAGGGCCGCAGCCCAGCCTTCCAGCTCCCGCGCTTCGCCGAGCAGCACGCGCAGGGTCTGTTCCAGCGCCAGCTCCATGGTCGGCAGGCGCTTGCGGTCAGGGCGCACCAGCAGCAGCGCCTGGCACAGCCGGCGATAGCGCTCGGCCAGCCCGGGGAAGCGTTCGAGCGCGGCGTCGCGGGCGCGTACCGCCTCGCGCAGGCGAGCCAGGTCGGCGCGCAGCGGGTCGCGCTGCGGTTCGGGCTCACGCGCGACGGCCAAGTAGGCCACCAGCCAGAAGTAGAGATCGCGATTGAGCTCGGCATCGGGGAACAGATCGATCTGCGGCGGCAGCAGCAGGTTCTCCTCGTCGCGCCGGGCCTGGTCGATGGCCTCATCGTCGAAGCCGAGCCGCTGACGCAGCGACAGGCGGTGATTGGAGCTGCGCGCGATGATGGCGGCGACTTCAACGCCCGCCTCGCCGCCGCTGGCGCGGAAGAACACGCCGAGCACGTGGCGCATCCGCTCCATGGTGACGGCCGCTTCCGGATAGCGCTGGTAGCTGGCCGCGCTGGAGGCCCAGCGGTGCCAGTGGCGACCGACGAACTCCTCGAGTTCGAGAAACTGCATGGCCAATCCTCCTGGAGCGCTATCGAGCGCCGATAGGTGGCAGTGATGACTCAGCCGAAAGTGGCGCGAATCGACTCCAACAACCCTTCCTGCACGTCCAGATCGTCCGAGAGCGGCTCGACCAGGGTGGCGCGGGTGGCCTCGAGAATCGGCATGCCGGCGTTGATCAGAGTGGCGCAGTAAACCAGCAGGCGGGTCGAAACGCCCTCTTCCAGGTCTTGGCCCTTGAGTTCGCGCAGGCGTCCGGCCAGGTTGACCAGCGCAGCGCAGCGCTCATGGGAAAGACCGCTCTCGCGGGCGACGATGTCGCACTCCAACCGCGGCGGCGGGAAGTCGAACGACATCGCCACGAAGCGCTGACGGGTGCTCGGCTTGAGCGACTTGAGAATGTGCTGATAGCCGGGGTTGTAGGAGACCACCAGCATGAAATCGTCCGGCGCCTCGAGCAGCTCGCCGGTGCGTTCCAGCGGCAGCAATCGACGGTCATCGGTGAGCGGGTGCAGCACCACGGTGACGTCCTTGCGCGCTTCCACCACCTCGTCGAGGTAGCAGATGCCACCCTCGCGCACGGCGCGGGTCAGCGGACCGTCGACCCAGCGGGTCTCGCCGCCCTGCAGCAGGTAGCGCCCGGTGAGGTCGGCGGCAGTGAGGTCGTCGTGGCAGGAAACGGTGAACAAGGGGCGGCCCAGCTTGGCCGCCATGTGGCTGACGAAGCGGGTCTTGCCGCAGCCGGTCGGCCCCTTGAGCAGCAGCGGCAGACGCTGTCGGTACGCCTGCTCGAACAGCGCGCACTCGTTGCCGACCGGTTCGTAGTAGGGCAGGTCCCGCGCGAAGGCGGAAGCGGCGTTGGTGGCGGTAGCGGTATGCATGGCGAAACCTCCAGGGAAGAAGAGCCGGGAGAGAAGAGGACGGGGCGGCATGCCGCCCCGCCCCTGGCTCACTCGGTAGCGACGATGGAGGGCTGCTTGACGTGCGCACCTACCTGCTCACGCGCCGGCCCGAACACCGCGTAGAAGAACATGGCGGCGGCAATGGCAACGAAGATGCCGGTGCCGAAGCGCATCACGTAGAACAGCTCGAGCTGTGCCTGTACCTGCATGAAGTTCATGCCCAGCACCCGCTGCAGGTGGGTCTGTACCACACCGGCGAAGGTCAGGGTGAAGGTCATGAACCACATGGCCGAGGTCATGATCCAGAACGCCCACATGTTGAGCACCTGGTTGTAGGGCTGTACGCGGCGCAGCTGCGGCATGGCGTAGGTGATGATGCCCATCACCAGCATCACGTAGGCGCCGTAGAAGGCCAGATGGCCGTGGGCCGCGGTGATCTGGGTGCCATGGGTGTAGTAGTTGATCCACGAGAGGGTGTGCATGAAGCCCCACACGCCGGCGCCGAAGAAGGCCACGGCAGCACAGCCCAGGGTCCACAGCATGGCGGCCTTGTTGGGGTGGTTGCGGCTGCCCTTCCAGAACATGTAGAAGGCGAACACCACCATGGCGAAGAACGGGATCACCTCCAGGGTGGAGAAGATGCTGCCGATCGGCTGCCAGTAGCCGGGGGTGCCGATCCAGTAGTAGTGGTGACCGGTGCCCAGCAGGCCGGAGAACAGCGCCAGGCCGACGATGACGTAGAGCCACTTCTCGATGATCTCACGGTCGACGCCGGTCATCTTGATCAGCAGGTAGCCGAGCAGCGAGGCCATGATCAGCTCCCACACGCCTTC
>MTEX01001202.1_pt2 | contig 84536 bp, 67 predicted proteins | sample 1042691 | NCBI WGS metagenome assembly MTEX01 (sample SAMN06185810, study PRJNA358809) | soil metagenome | isolation source: soil biostimulated with molasses as carbon source | place: India | collected 2015-05-23
TGCTGGCTCCTGGCTCGCTCCAGCAGCGGCTTGAGGAAGCGCCCGGTGTGCGAGACTTCCATCTCGGCGACCTGCTCCGGGGTGCCCTCGGCGATGATGCGCCCGCCGCCGGAGCCGCCCTCGGGGCCGAGATCGACGATCCAGTCGGCAGTCTTGATCACATCGAGGTTGTGTTCGATCACCACGATGGTGTTGCCGTGGTCGCGCAGGCGGTGGAGCACGGCGAGCAGCTGGCGAATGTCCTCGAAGTGCAGCCCGGTGGTGGGTTCGTCGAGGATGTAGAGCGTCTTGCCGGTGTCGCGCTTGGCCAGTTCGCGGGCCAGCTTGACGCGCTGGGCCTCGCCGCCGGAGAGGGTGGTGGCGCTCTGCCCCAGGCGGATGTAGGAGAGCCCCACGTCGAGCAGCGTCTGCAGGCGGCGGGCGATGGCCGGTACCGGGCTGAAGAATTCCAGCGCTTCCTCCACGGTCATCTCGAGCACCTCGTCGATGCTCTTGCCCTTGTAGGCGATCTCCAGCGTCTCGCGGTTGTAGCGCTTGCCCTTGCACACGTCGCAGGGCACGTAGATGTCGGGCAGGAAGTGCATCTCGACCTTGATCATGCCCTCGCCCTGGCACGCCTCGCAGCGCCCGCCCTTGACGTTGAACGAGAAGCGCCCCGGCTTGTAGCCGCGTGAGCGCGCCTCCTGGGTGCCGGCGAAGAGTTCGCGGATCGGCGTGAAGATGCCGGTGTAGGTGGCCGGGTTGGAGCGCGGCGTACGACCGATGGGGCTCTGGTCGATGTCGATCACCTTGTCGAGCTGATCGAGCCCTTCGATGTGCTCGTAGGGCGCCGGGGTCAGCGTGGTGGCGTGATTGAGCTCGCGGGCGGCAATCGGCATCAGCGTGGAGTTGATCAGCGTCGACTTGCCCGAGCCGGAGACCCCGGTGACGCAGATGAACAGCCCCAGCGGCAGGGTCAGCTCGACGTTGCGCAGGTTGTTGCCGTGGGCGCCGGTCAGGCGCAACTGCTTCTCCGGGTTGCCGGGGATGCGCCACTTGGGCACCTCGATGCGGCGCTTGCCCGACAGGTACTGGCCGGTGAGCGAGTGGTCGCTAGCCATCACCGCTTCCGGCGTGCCCTGGGCGACGATGCGCCCGCCGTGAACGCCGGCACCGGGGCCGATGTCGAGCACGTGGTCGGCGGCACGGATGGCGTCCTCGTCGTGTTCCACCACGATCACGGTGTTGCCCAGATCGCGCAGATGGATCAGCGTCTTGAGCAGGCGGTCGTTGTCACGCTGGTGCAGGCCGATGGAGGGCTCGTCGAGGATGTACATCACGCCCACCAGGCCGGCGCCGATCTGGCTCGCCAGGCGAATGCGCTGGGCCTCGCCGCCGGAGAGGGTCTCGGCGCTGCGCTCCAGGTTGAGGTAGTCGAGGCCGACGTTGACCAGGAACTCGAGCCGGGCGTGTATCTCGTTGATCACCTTCTGGGCGATCTCGCCCTTGCGCCCCGGCAGGGTCAGGCGCTGGAAGTAGTCCCAGGCCTCGCCGATGGGCAGCTGCACGATCTGCGGCAGGGTATGCTCGTCGACGAAGACGTGGCGGGATTCCTTGCGCAGGCGTGAGCCATGACAGCTGGGGCAGGGGCGGTCGGCGATGTAGCGCGCCAGCTCCTCACGTACCATGCTCGATTCGGTTTCGCGGTAGCGCCGCTGCATGTTGGGCAGTACGCCCTCGAAGGGGTGCTCGCGGGTCACGCGGCGGCCGCGGTCGTTGACGTAGCTGAAGGCGATCTCGTCGTCGCCGCTGCCATAGAGCACGATGTCCTTCTCGTGACGGGCCAGGTCCTGCCATGGCGTCTCGAGGGTGAAGCGGTAGTGCTCGGCGACCGCCTGCAGCTGGCTGAAGTAGTAGACACTGCGCCGGTCCCAGCCCTTGATCACGCCTTCGGCCAGGGACAGCTCCGGGTGGCTGATCAGCTTGTCGGGGTCGAACACCTGCTGCACGCCCAGGCCGTCGCAGGTGGGGCAGGCGCCGGCCGGGTTGTTGAACGAGAACATGCGCGGTTCGAGCTCGGCGATGGCGTAGCCGCACACCGGGCAGGCGAAGCGCGCCGAGAAGGTGATGTCCTCGGCCTCGCCATCCATGAAGTGCACCACGGCGATGCCGTCGGCCAGGTTGAGCGCGGTCTCGAACGACTCCGCCAGGCGCTGCTGGAGCCCCTCGCGCACCTTGATGCGATCCACCACCACGCTGATGTCGTGCTTCTTGTTCTTGTCCAGCGGCGCGATGTCGTCGAGCTCCAGCGCCTGGCCGTCGACCATCACCCGGACGAAGCCCTGAGCGCGCAGCTCGGCGAGCAGCTGTAGATGCTCGCCCTTGCGGCCCTTGACCACCGGGGCCAGCAGCATCAGCTTGCTGCCCTCGGGCAGGGCCAGCACCTGATCGACCATCTGCGAGATGGTGCTGGCCTCGAGGTCCTCGCCGTGTTCGGGACAGCGCGGCGTGCCGGCACGAGCGAACAGCAGGCGCAGGTAGTCGTAGATCTCGGTGATGGTGCCGACCGTGGAGCGCGGGTTGTGGGAGGTGGACTTCTGCTCGATGGAGATCGCCGGCGACAGCCCCTCGATGTGATCGACGTCGGGCTTCTCCATCATCGACAGGAACTGTCGGGCGTAGGTGGAGAGCGACTCCACGTAGCGCCGTTGGCCCTCGGCGTAGAGCGTGTCGAAGGCCAGCGACGACTTGCCCGAGCCCGAAAGCCCGGTGACCACGATCAGGCTGTCGCGGGGCAGCTCGACGTCGATCTGCTTGAGGTTGTGGGTGCGTGCACCCCTGACCACGATCCTGTCCATTCCCACCTCATGGTGCGCTGGCAAAACCTCGATTATACGCCTGCGATGCAATGCGCGCCAAAGCGGCGCTGGTCGGAACGTTTCCTGTGCGGGCCGGAATCGTTAGAATAGTCGGCTCATCTCGAGGGCTGCGGCCCGCCTACCCATGGAATCGTCTGACTCCCTATGCGCAAGCTCTCTGGACTGCTGCTAGCCTCCGAACGGCGAGCCATCACCGGCCTGGCCAGCCTGTATGCCACGCGCATGTTGGGGCTGTTCATGGTGCTGCCGGTTCTGGCGCTGTACGCCGACGAGCTGGTCGGTGCCACGCCGCTGCTGGTGGGGCTGGCGCTGGGCGCGTACGGCTTGACCCAAGCGCTGCTGCAGATCCCCTTCGGCCTGCTCTCCGACCGCCTGGGCCGCAAGCCGGTGATCGCGGCCGGGCTGCTGCTGTTCGTGATCGGCAGCGTGGTGGCGGCCAATGCCGATACCATCGGCGGGGTGATCCTGGGGCGCTGCCTGCAGGGCAGCGGGGCGGTGGCGGCGGCGATCATGGCGCTGCTGGCCGATCAGACCCGCGAGCAGGTGCGTACCGCGGCCATGGCCACCATCGGTCTCTCCATCGGCGTGGCGTTTGCCGTGGCCATGGTGCTGGGCCCCTGGCTGGCCGCGACGTTCGGCCTCTCGTCGGTGTTCTGGTTCACTGCCCTGCTGGCCGCATTGGGGCTGGTGGTATTGTGGAAACTGGTGCCCCCGGCGCCACGTCGGCTGCGCCATCGCGATGTGGGCATCGATCGCCGTCAGCTGGCCACCATGCTCACCCGCGCCGATCTGTGGCGGCTGGACCTGTCGATCTTTGCCCTGCACCTGGTGCTGATGGCGATTTTCGTTGCCGTACCCTTTCGTCTGGTCGAGGCGGGCATCGAGGCCGAGCGTCATGGCCTGACCTATCTCGGTATCATGGCGCTGGCCTTCGTCGGCATGGTGCCGCTGGTGGTCGTCGCCGAGAAGCGTCAGCGCATGCGCGGCATGAGTCTGGCGGCGATCGCCGCGATCTGTACAAGTCTGGTCGGGCTGGCCGCTTTCGCCACTGGCTGGTCGCTGTTCGCCTGGCTGCTGCTGTTCTTCGTCGCGTTCAATCTGCTGGAGGCGATGCTGCCTTCGATGCTGAGCAAGCTGGCGCCGGCCGGGGCCAAGGGCACGGCGATGGGCGTCTATTCCACCAGCCAGTTCCTGGGCGCCTTCTGCGGCGGCGTGCTGGGGGGCTTTCTGGCTCAACAGTGGGGGCTGTCGGCGGTGTTCGCCGGCAGCGCCGCGCTGGTCGGCATCTGGTGGCTGCTGATGCTGGGCATGCCCGCCGTGCCGCATCTGTCCAGCGAGGTGGTGGCCCTCGACGACGACCAGCACGGCGATGCCCTCGACACGCTGATGGCGAGTTTCGCCGAGGTGGCCGGCGTTGAGGACGTGATGGTCGTTCCCGAGGAGCGAGTGGCGTATCTTAAGGTGGATCGGCGTCGCCTCGACGAGGATGCCCTGGCGCGCCTGATCCGTTCGAGCCGCAACCGGGGTGGCTAGTCTGCCGCTTGGGCGTAGCCCCGGTCGGCCGTTTCATTACAATGCACATTCATTTGATAGAGGGAGTCCAGCATGGCCCGTGGCGTCAACAAGGTCATACTCATCGGCAACCTGGGGCAGGATCCCGAGGTGCGTTTCATGCCGTCCGGCAGTCCCGTCGCCAACCTGCGCGTCGCCACTACCGACACTTGGACCGACAAGCAGAGCGGCCAGCGCCAGGAGCGCACCGAGTGGCACTCGGTGGTGCTGTTCAACCGCCTGGCCGAGATCGCCCAGCAGTATCTGAAGAAGGGCTCTCGGGTCTATCTCGAGGGGCGTCTGCAGACGCGCAAGTGGCAGGGGCAGGACGGTCAGGATCGCTATACCACCGAGATCGTCTGCAACGACATGCAGATGCTCGATACCCGTAGCGGAGACTTCGGCGGCCAGGCGGGTGCCGGCATGCCTCAGCAGCAGGCTGGCTACGGGGCGCCTCAGGGCGCGCCCATGCAGCAGCAGGGTGGCTATGGTGCTCCGCCGCCTGCTCAAGGTGCCGGCTTCGGCGGCGCCCCCCAACAGGGCGGCTATGGCGGTGGCCAACCCCAGCAGCAGCGCCCGGTGCAGGGCGGCCAGCCTCAGCAGGGCGGTCAGCCTCAGCAGGGCGGCCAGAAGCAGAACAACTACGGTGCGCCCGATCCCGGCAGCTTCGACGATTTCGACGACGAGATCCCGTTCTGACGCTGCTCGTCCCAGGCTGCCGGAGGCTATCGTGAAGCTGTTGGTACTGGATGCCGGCCACTGCCTCAACCTGGCGTTGGCCAGGCTGGCGCATCGGCGTAGTGACACCGAACTCGTCATCAGGCCCGGTTTGAACATCGATGCCGCGCTGCTGCGTGAGGTGGCGCCGGCTGCGGTGATCATTCCGCCGCTCTCGGCGCCGATGGAGATCGAGCCGGCCGCCGTGGTGGCGCATGGCGAGGGGGTGGACGCCTGCCTGGCAGCGTGCCGCGAGACCGATACGCCGCTGGTCTGGTGCGTCTCCGACCAGCTCTACCAGGACGGCTTCGAAACGCCCATCGACGAGCACGTGATTCCGGCGCCCCGCGACGAGAGCCTGCGTCGTCTGATCGCCATCGGCGACCGCATCCGTGCCGGCCATCCGCGCCATCTGATCGTGCGGCTGGGCCCGCTGTTCGCCCTGGAGGGCGGGCATGCCTGGCTCAGCGGGGTGATCGACAGCCTGGTTACCGGGGAAGAGGTGCGCGCGGCGCAGGATGTGGTCTTCTGTCCCACCGCCGCCGACGCCGTGGCCATGGCCCTGGTCGGCATGCTGCATCAGCTGGCCTGCGGCTCGAACGCCTGGGGTGCCTACCACCTGGCAGGCACGGAGCCGGTCAGCGCCTACACCTTCACCACTATGGTGCGCACCCAGCTTTCGACCCGGCTCGAGGGCCTGGGCGAGCAGATCGAGCTGGGCGAGGTCAAGCCGCTCAAGCATCACCATGACCAGCCGCTGCGCCGGGTGCTGAACTGTCGACGGGTGCTGGAGGCGTTCGGCGTGCACCAGAAGCCCTGGCGTCTGGAGGTGGGGCGTCTGCTCGACGAGTGGTGCCAGGCGCGCCGCACCAGCCGGCTCGATGAAGAGGGCGGCACGACCTCATGAATGTGTTGCGCAGCCTGCTGTTCTATTTCGGCTATTTTTTCGCCATCCTGGTCTGTGGCGTGCTGTTCCTGCCCATTGCACCGCTGCTGGGGCTGTCGGCACGCTATCGCCTGCTCAATCTCTACAACCATTTCATCACCGCCTGGTTCCGCTGGACCTGCGGCGTGACCTATCGGGTCCGCGGCAGAGAGCGGCTGCCGGCCGGGCCCTGCGTGATCCTGGCCAATCACCAGTGCGAGTGGGAAACCCTCTTCCTGCAGATCCTCAAGCCGCCGGTGTGCACGGTGCTCAAGCAGGAGCTGCTGCGTATCCCGATCTTCGGCTGGGGGCTCAGGCTGCTGCACCCCATCGGACTCGATCGCTCGAAGCCGGCGCGGGCCATGCGCCAGGTGTTGAGCCAGGGGGTGGTGCGCCTGCAGGAGGGGCTTTCGGTGTTGATCTTTCCCGAGGGCACTCGGGTGGATCCGGGCCAGCGCCGGCGGTACAACAAGAGCGGTGCCGTCATCGCCTGTCGTGCCGGTGTGCCGGTGGTGCCGGTGGCGCACAATGCCGGCGAGCGCTGGCCGGGGCGTCAGTGGGTGAAGAATCCGGGAGTGCTCAACGTGGTGGTGGGCGAGCCCATCGCGACCGAAGGGCGAACGCCCGAGGAAGTGCTGGTGGAAGTCGAGGCCTGGATCGAGGCGCGCCTGGCCGAGATTTCCGAAGTGCCGCGCCCGGCTGACGCCAAGCCAGCCGTGGGAGCCGGTGTCGGCTGACCCATGCTGTTGGCCGGCTGACGTATGATGCAAGAGGCCATATGACGCAAAAGGCGCCCTGCGAGGGGCGCCTTTTGCGTTGGCGTGGGTCGTCTGCCTGGATCAGTCGCGGTAGCGCTGCAGTACCAGGCAGGCATTGGTGCCGCCGAAGCCGAAGCTGTTGGAGAGCACGCGATCCACACTGACGCCGTCGCGCAGACGGGTCACGATATCGAAGCCGGCCGCCTGATCGTCGAGCTCTTCCACGTTCGCCGAGGCGGCAATGAAGCCGTGCTCCATCATCAGCAGGGAATAGATGGTCTCCTGCACGCCGGTGGCACCCAGGGAGTGGCCGGTCAACGACTTGGTGGAGCTCATGGGCGGCGTGGAGTCGCCAAAGACCTCGCGAATGGCCTTGAGTTCGGCCACATCGCCCACCGGCGTCGAGGTGCCGTGGGTATTGATGTAGTCGATGGCGCCGTCGACGCCGGCCATGGCCTGACGCATGCAGCGTACCGCGCCCTCGCCGGAAGGGGCGACCATGTCGTGGCCGTCGGAGGTAGCACCGTAGCCGACCAGCTCGGCGTAGATCTTGGCCCCGCGTGCCTTGGCGTGTTCGAGTTCCTCGAGCACCAGCATGCCGCCGCCGCCGGCGATGACGAAGCCGTCGCGGGCCTTGTCATAGGGGCGCGAGGCCTTTTCCGGTGTCTCGTTGTATTGGGTCGAGAGCGCGCCCATGGCGTCGAACAGGCACGACAGCGTCCAGTGCTCCTCCTCGCCGCCGCCGGCGAAGACGATGTCCTGCTTGCCCAGTTGGATCTGCTCCATGGCGTTGCCGATGCAGTGGGCCGAGGTGGCGCAGGCGGAGGAGATCGAGTAGTTGACCCCCTTGATCTTGAACGGCGTGGCGAGACACGCCGAGACGGTGCTGCCCATGGTGCGGGTGACCCGGTAGGGGCCGACCCGGCGCAGGCCCTTCTCGCGCATGACGTCGGCCGCTTCGACCTGGTTGGCGCTCGAGGCGCCGCCTGAGCCGGCGATGAGTCCTGTGCGCTCGTTCGATACCTGCTCGGGGGTGAGCCCGGCGTCCTCGATGGCCTGTGCCATGCTGACATAGGCGTAGGCCGCGGCATCACCCATGAAGCGGCGTAGCTTGCGGTCGATCAGGGCGTCGAGATCGATGTCCACGACCCCGGCGACATGGCTGCGAAAGCCAAGTTCAGCGTACTCCTCCTTGAAGCGAATGCCCGAGCGCCCATTCCGGAGCGCCTCGACGACCGCCTGCGGGTCGTTGCCCAGGCAGGATACGATGCCCAGGCCGGTGACTACCACTCGTCGCATGGAAGCCTCCTGTATCAGAAATTCGCGGTAGAGGTGAACAGACCGACGCGCAGATCGGTGGCCTGGTAGATATCGCGGCCATCGACCGACACGGTGCCATCGGCGATGCCGAGAATAAGACGCCGGGTGATGATGCGCTTGATGTCGATCTTGTAGGTGACCTTCTTGGCGTCGGGCAGGATCTGGCCGGTGAACTTCACCTCCCCACAGCCCAAGGCGCGGCCGCGGCCGGGATTGCCCAACCAGCCCAGGTAGAAGCCGACCAGTTGCCACATGGCATCGAGCCCCAGGCAGCCGGGCATGACCGGGTCGCCGGGAAAATGGCAGTCGAAGAACCACAGGTCGGGATGGATATCCAGCTCGGCGATCAGCTCGCCCTTGCCGAAGTCACCACCGTCCTCGTAGATGCGGGTGATGCGATCGAGCATCAACATGTTGGGCGCCGGCAGCTGGGCGTTGCCGGGGCCGAAAAGCTCGCCGCGGCTACATGCCAGCAGTTCTTCGCGTTCGAAAGAGTGTTGCTTGGTCACTGAGTCGTTCCGAGTCACAGTTGTAATGGGCCTTTCCGCATGCAGTGCAGCGGCGGCTTGGCGCAGAGCCGACCCGCCCGGGCGGCCCTGCCTAGTCTACTGGCCGTGGCCCTCGATTGCACGTCAGGCATGACGCGACCTTCACCACGGATTAAAGTGTCGGCGTCAAGTGTCGATACTGAATGCAGGGTCGATGCATTGCATGGGCGCACTTTACTCTCACCACCGTCATTGCGGGATCACACATGCGGCCATCTTCCGCCTTCAACCGACCGCTGCTCTGGGCTGCCTTGGTAGCGCTGCCGGCCTGCATCTGGCTGCCCGACCCCGGTTTGCGGACGGTGGCGGTCGGTATTGTGGCTACCGGTCTGTGGGTGGCTTGGCGTCAGATCAAGCGCGATCGCCAGCACGCCGACCTGATGCAGCAGGCGCTGATGCTTTCCGAAGAGGGCGTGCAGATCACCGATGCCGACAATCGCATCCTCGCCGTCAATCCCGCCTTTACCCGGATCACCGGCTTCACCGAAGACGAGATTCGCGGGCTCAATGCCGCCAGCCTGGCGGCGGCGCGTCATGATGCGGCCTTCTTCAAGCGTTTCTGGCAGACCCTGCACAGCAAGGGGCGCTGGGAGGGTGAAATCTGGAATCGGCGCAAGCAGGGGAACGAATTCCCCGAGTGGCTGCGGGTCAAGGCGGTGACCGACGGCCGCGGTCGCATCACTCATTATGTCGGTACCTTCACCGACATCTCGGTGCACAAGGCCCGTGAGCAGGACCTGCGACGCATCGGCTTCGAGGATCCCCTCACCGGGCTACCCAACCGCCGCCGCCTGCACGACCTGATGACCTCGCGTCTGCGCCATCTGCGCGCCGGCGAAAGCCTCGACATGGCGATCATCGATATCGACGGTTTCAAGTCGGTCAACGACAGCCTGGGCGTGGAGCAGGGCGACCGCTTGCTGGCCCGCTTCGGCCAGCGTCTGGCGCACCATGTAGCGGGCGGTGTCGTGGGGCGTCTGGGCGGCGACGAATTCCTGGCCATTCGCACCACCACCTTCGACGATCACGACAATTGGATCGCCGGCCTGCGCGACCACCTGGGAGAGCCGTTCGAGGTCGGCAGCAAGACCCTGCGTCTGGGACTCTCCATCGGCAGCTGTCGGGCACCGGAGGACGGCAAGGAGTCCGGCGTGCTGTTTCAGCGCCTGGAGTCGGCGCTCTATTCCGCCAAGCGCCATGGGCGCAACGTCAGTCGGCGCTTTCGTCCGGCCCTCGACGTGCAGGACTCACCGCAGATGGCGCTGGTCTACAGCCTGCGCGACGCCCTGGCCAACGGCGAACAGCTCGAGCTCCACTACCAGACCCAGCATCGCGTGATGGACGGGGCCGTGGTCGGCATGGAGGCGCTGCTGCGCTGGCGGCACCCGGAGCACGGCATGGTCTCGCCCGGCGACTTCATCCCGTTGGCCGAACGCCACGGGCTGATGGGGCCGCTGGGCAACTGGGTGATCGACGAGGCGCTGGCGCAAATGGCGCGCTGGCGCGAGATGGGGCTCCCGCAGCTGCCGGTATGGATCAATATCTCGGCGATCCAGATGTTTCAGGGCGAACTGGAAGCGGCACTCGCCTCTGGCCTGGCCCGGCATGGCATCGAGCCCGCCCAACTGGGGCTGGAGCTCACGGAGTCGGTGCTGCTCGACGAGCGCGCCGGCGACATCGTGCCGCGGCTGGAAGCGCTGCGCGCCAAGGGGCATCGCATCGCCATCGACGACTTCGGTATGGGCTATTCATCGCTGAGCTATCTGAAGAACCTGCCGCTGGACAAGCTCAAGCTCGATCGCGCCTTCATCCACTCGCTGCCCGACGATCCCGCCGATGCCGCCATCGTCAGCGCGGTGCTGGCCATGGCGCGTGGTCTGGCACTCGACGTGGTGGCCGAGGGCGTGGAAACCCGCGGGCAGCTCGACTTTCTGCAGCGGGCCGGCTGCCGCCTGGTGCAGGGGTATCTCTACTCCCGGCCGGGGCCGGCGGAGGTGATCGAGGCCCAGTGGCAGGCGCTCAAGACCGATTCGGCGGGGCTGATGCTACGCGCCGAGCCCACTGCATAGCGCCGAGCTAGCTGCATGGCGCTGGGCTCACTTCAGGGTGCCATGCCAGGACCACGCCGTGGGGCGCGCGCCGGGTTTGGCCAGCAGCAGCTGGCTGGTGCCGATGGTACGTTCGGTGAACCCCGCTTCGCAGTAGCACAGGTAGTAGCGCCACAGGCGAATGAAGCGCTCGTCGTAGCCCAGCCGCTGCACGGTATCCAGGTTGGCGTCGAAGCGGTGACGCCACTCGCGCAGCGTGCGGGCGTAGTGGGAGCCGATCTCCTGCAGGGCCACCAGGTTGAGCGAGGTGCGCCGGGTCAGGCCGTCGAGTATGGCGCGGTGCGAAGGAAGAAAGCCGCCGGGGAAGACGTGGCGCTTGATGAAGTCCACCTCCCGCCTGGCCGCCTCGTAGCGCTGGTCGCGAATGGTGATGGCCTGCAGCATGGCCATGCCGTCGTCCGCCAGCAGTCGATCCAGCGTGGCCAGGTAGGTGTCCAGGTACTGATGGCCGACGGCCTCGATCATCTCCACCGAGATCAGGCGGTCATAGCGGCCTTCGAGTTCGCGGTAGTCCCGTTGCAGCACCTCGACCCGGGACTCCAGGCCCGCTTCGCGCACGCGCTGCCGCGCATGCCGATATTGCTCGCCGGAAATGGTCGTGGTGGTGACCCGGCAGCCGCGGGTCAGAGCGGCATGGATGGCCAGGCCGCCCCAGCCGGTGCCGATCTCCAGCAGATGATGCTGCGGCTGCACGTCGAGTTGGGTCAGCAGCAGGTCGAGCTTGTGGGTCGAGGCCGCCTCCAGGCTGGCTTCCGGATGCGGGAAGACGGCGCTCGAATACATCCAATGACGCTGATCGAGGAACAGGGCGAAAAGCTCGTTGCCGATGTCGTAGTGAGCGGCAATGTTGCGCCGGGCGCGGCTTCGCGTGTTGCCCAGCAGTCGTTGGCCCAGGCTGGCCAGCCAGATGCCTGCCCGCGCCACTTGCGAGCCCACATCGCCGTCGAGCTGCTCCATGTTGATGGCACATAGCCGAATCAGGCTGACCAGGTCGTCGACGTCCCAGTCGCCGTCGACGTAGGCTTCGGCTGCGCCGAGGCTGCCCCCCAGCGCCAGCCGCCGCCATGCCCTCGCCCGACGCACCACCAGCGTGACCTGCAGCGGGCCACCCTGTCCCAATCGGTGACACTGGCTGCCCTCGATCAATGTGATGGTGCCGCCCTCCAGGCTGCCGAGCTGAGCCAGCATGCGCGGCCGGAGCCAGCGTATCAGGGCCGATTCGGATTCGGGCAGCGGCCGCTCGGGGTGAGTGCGGAGCATGTTCACGGCGTGGTCTCCTTGCGCTGTGGGTGGTCGTGGACGGGTACCCCCTTGGCCCAGAGCCTGAGTGCCTCGTAGTGGATGGCAGCGAGGGTCTTGAGATTCATCCAGGGCTGGCGTGCCAGGGCGGCGAGCAGCGCCGAGCGCGTCGCGGGGCGCATCGTCAGGGTCAGACTGGCATCGAAGTGACGCTCTCCCTGACGCCAGGTCTCCATGTGCAGGGCCAGCGTCTCGCCCGGGGTGTCGAAGCGCCAGCGGTAGGTCATGTCCAGCGGCATGAAGGGCGAGACATGCAGGCTCTTGGTGAACTCGGCGGCGTGGGCATGCCGCCCCGGCTCCACGGCACAGGCATAGCGAGTTCGCTCCCGCCATGGCGTGTTGGTCACCTCGCCCAGCACGGCGCCCAGGGCGCCGCCCTCCACCTCGCGGTGATAGAGGTAGTAGAGCGAGATGGGGTTGAAGCCCGAGCCCAGCGTGCGCAGTTGGGTGAGCAGGCAGACCCGCCCTTGGGGCGCCTGGCCGAGCTGGCGGCACACCTCGGCCCGTGCCACCTCGGCCAGAGGTGGGGCGAACGGCGTCAGATAGTCCTCGCGACGAAAGCGGGCCAGGGCCGGGCGGCGGGCGCTGAAGCCCGGTACGCCGTCGAACAGCCCGGGAAGCTCGTCGAGGTCGAGCCACATCATCCACACCGCATATTCGAAGCGATGACGGCGGGGCAGGTGGCGACGATGCTGCAGCCTGCCATGGCAGACACGCGAGCGCGGATGGGCCGTCATGGGCTGACCGCTGCCATGCTGGGCGTGCCCAAGGCGCGCGTGCCGTTTTCGTCGCAGCCCAGCGCGTGGGCCACCCGCAGCGCGCTCCATACTCCATCTTCGTGAAAGCCGTTGCGCCAGTAGGCGCCGCAGTAGTGGGTACGTAGTGGGCAGCTCGAGATCTCGCCATGCCGGGCCTGGGCGTGCTGACCGGCCAGGCTGAACTGAGGGTGGGCGTAGCGAAAGCGCCCCAGCACTTTGCCAGGGTCGATGGCGCCGGTGTCGTTGAGGGTGACGCAGAAGGTGTGCGACGCCTCGAGCCGCTGCAGGATGTTCATGTTGTAGGTCACCGAAGCGCGAGCATCGTCGCCGCGACCGTCCAGGCGGTAGTTCCAGCTGGCCCACGCGCGTGGGCGCCGCGGCAGCAGACGGGTGTCGGTGTGCAGTACCACTTCGTTGTCGGCGTAGGGCAGTGCGCCCAGCACCTCTCGCTCGGCCAGGCTGGCATCCTCGAGCAACCGCAGCGCCTCGTCGGCGTGGCAGGCCAGCACCACCTGATCGAACCCTTCCTGGCCCCGCGAGGTGGTCAGCACGACGCCGTTGGGGCGGCGGCGAATGCCTCGTACCGGCGTGGCGAGCCGGATCCGCTCGGCGTAGGGCGCCGTCAGGCCGGGGATGTAGGTGCGTGAACCGCCGACCAGGGTGTACCACTGGGGGCGCTGGCGCAGCGACAGCAGGCCGTGATGATGGAAGAAGCGAACGAAGAACAGCGCCGGCATGCGGCGCATCTCCCCCAGGCTTGCCGACCAGATGGCCGCGCCCATGGGCAGCAGGTAGCGGCGCTGGAAGTCGCTGCCGAAGCTCCAGGTGTCGAGATACTCGGCCAGGGTCAGCGCCGCCGGCAGCCGCTCGTACCTGAGGTCGTCGCTGGCCTGGCGATTGAAGCGCAAAATGTCGGCCAGCAGGCGGTAAAAGCGCGGGCTGGTGAGGTGGCGACGCTGCGCGAACAGCGAGCCGAGGGTATGGCCGTTGTATTCGAAGTCCCGCTGCGTCTCGTGCACGGAAAAGCTCATCTCGGTGGGCTGCACGGCCACGTCGAGCTGTGTGAGCAGGCGCTGGAAGTGCGGGTAGGTACGGTCGTTGAAGACGATGAAACCGGTGTCGATGGCGTAGTGGCGCCGGTCGAGTTCGACGTCCACGGTGGCGGTATGTCCGCCCAGCCGCTCCGCCGCCTCGAACAGGGTGACCTGATGACGGGCGCTGAGGTACCAGGCAGCGGCCATGCCGCTGATGCCGCTGCCCACCACGGCGATGCGCTGGTTGGGAGCGGCCGGGCCGGGCTGAAACGAGGCGGTCATGGGTCAGGTCTCCATGGCGGGATGACGCACCAGCCGTTTGCCCAGGCGATAACGCAGCGGCGGCGGCAGCAAGCCGAGCAGGCGGAGGCCGTAGGTGAAGCGGCGGGGAAAGTGAATGTCGAGGCGACGCTTCTCCAGGCCGGTGACGATGGCCTGGGCCGCCGCTTCGGCCGAAATTCGCATGGGCATGGCGAAGTCGTTGCGCGCGGTCAGCGGCGTGGCGACGAAGCCGGGATGTATCACGCTGACGTCGATGCCCTCATGGGCCAGGTCCAGGCGCAGCGACTCGAGATAGTGGCTCAGGGCGGCCTTCGAGGCGCCGTAGGCTTCGGCCCGCGGCAGCGCCAGGTAGGCCGCGGCGCTCGAGGTCGCCGCCAGCTGGGGGCGCCTGCCGGTCTGACGAGCCTGGCGCAGCAGCGGCAGCGCGGCGCTGATGCAATACACTGCACCGAAGAAGTTGACCGCAAAGACGCGCTCGACGAGAGCGCTGTCCAGGTGTGGCGCATCGAGGTATTCGCAGGTGCCGGCGTTTAGCACCGCCAGGTCGAGGCGACCGAAGAGATCGCCCAGGTGGCGACCGGCCGCTTCGACGGCGCCACGGTCGGTCACGTCGAGGGGCAGCGGCAAGGCATTGTTTCGACCCTCGCACAGCGCCTTGAGCGCCGGCTCGCTGCGGCCGCTCAGCGCGACCAGGTGGCCCCGGTCGAGCAGGCGCAGCGCCACGGCACGACCGATGCCCGAGGTGGCGCCGGTCAGCCAGATCCGCCGTGTTTCGTTGGGAGACGTCATGCCTGCTCCTCGCTGCGTGAGCCCGTGCGCTAGTTCGCCATCCGTCGCTTCAGCCAGCGCACCATTCCGCCGAGGACGGGCAGCTGCTCGTAGAGCATCGCGCCGGCGTCGAAGTAGTCGCGATGCCGACTGACGCGCCCGGGATGACGGGTCGAGAAGGTCAGCTGCGAGCAGCCTTCCACGGCGACGGAGTTGCCCCCGGCCAGGCGCGGATGTCTCAACTGCATGGTCCAGGTGACATAGGCCTGTTGCTCCACCCTCACGCTGTCGTGAAAGACGAAGCGGCACTCTGTCACGTTGTCGTACAGCTTGAGGAAGTGCGCCTCGAGCGCTTCCACCCCCTCGATCCGATGGAATGGATCGATGAAGGTCACATCGCGAGTATATAACTCGTACAATAATTCTGTACAGTTTTTGTCTAGTTTATTGAAGGCGGCGCAGAAGGCCGCCAGGGGGTCGTCCCGGTGCATGGCGATATCTCCGTGGTCGAGGGTAATGCGTGTGGTCAGGTGCCGGGTGGCAGCGACTTGAAAGCCTCCAGCGCGCGAGCGCGGGCCGCCTTGTGATCGACGATGGGGCGGGGATATCCCACCTGCTTGCACTGTGCGACGCTGGGGGAGTGGCGATCCCGGGGCGGCAGTTCCGCCAGTTCGGGCACGTACTCGGCGATGAAGCGGGCGTCCGCATCGAAGCGGCGCGATTGGGTGGTGGGGTTGAAGATGCGGAAGTAGGGCGCCGCATCGGTGCCGGTGGAGGCGGCCCACTGCCAGCCGCCGTTGTTGGCACAGAACTCGCCGTCCACCAGATGCTGCAGGAAGAACGCTTCGCCTCGTCGCCAGTCGATCAACAGATGCTTGCTCAGGAACATCGCCGCGATCATGCGCAGGCGATTGTGCATCCAGCCGGTGCGGACCAACTGGCGCATGGCAGCGTCGACGATGGGGTAGCCGGTACGCCCCTCGCACCAGGCATGGAAGCCGGCTTCGTCATCCTGCCAGGCCAACGCCTCGGTGTGGCGCTGGAACGCCCGGTGGCGGCAGACCCGGGGGAAGCCCGTCGCCACGTGGTGGTAGAACTCACGCCACACCAGTTCGTTGACCCAGCTGACGATGCCGGCATCGCCTTCCGCCAGACTGCCGTCGTTTTCGCTCAGCGCCGCCTGCAGGCACTGACGATGCGAGATCATGCCCAAGGCCAGGTAGGGGGATAGTTCACTGGTCCCGGCCAGGCCCGGAAAGTCACGCTGGGTGGCGTAGTGGCGGGCCCGGAAGCGCAGGAAGCGCTCCAGGCGGTCGGCCGCCGCGGCCTCGCCCGCGGGCCAGCGCTCGGCATCGACGGGGGGCGCGGGCAGCGTGGGCGGTTCGACCCGCTCGGCGGCGATACCCGGGGATGGCTGCGGCGCCGGTGTCTCCCGCAGCGCCAGACGCTCGGGCGTCAGCTGGCGCTGCCAGGCCCGCGCGAAGGGGGTGAATACGCCATAGAAGTCGCCCTTGCCGGTCAGCAGTTCGCCTGGGGCGAAGGCCACGCTGTCGTGGTGGCCCCTGGCCGTGAGGCCGGCGTCGGCAAAGGCCCTTGCCACGGCCCGGTCGCGACGCTGCTCGTCCAGCGGGTACTCAAGGTTGAAGTGCAGCTCGTCGGCGCCGATCTCGCGCGCGATCTGCAGCAGCGCGGCAGGGGCGTCGTCGAAGCCGGCAATGTCCCGGTGCAGCAGCGGGATGCCGAGGCCGGCCAAGCCTTCCTTCAGGGCGACGACGCCGCGATGCCAGAAGTCGAGCTTGTTGGCGCCGTGCCCATGGCGCTGCCAGTGCGGCAGGCTGCGCAGAAAGACGGCGACCACCGGGCCGCGGCGCGTTGCGGCTGCCAGCGCCGTGTTGTCATGAATGCGCAGGTCGCTGCGAAACCATACCAATGCACGGGTCATGGCGGTCGCCTCGCCGAGAGTCAGGCGTCCTGGATCAACGACCGCAGGCGCGCCATGGCCTGAGGCAGGTCGTCGCCCAGCAGTTCCACCAGGCTGTCGGCCAGGTCGCCGTCACGGATGCGCGCCACGGGGCCGCACAGTCCCAGCGGGGCGTCGAGCTGCTCGGCCAGCCGTGGCAGCTGGCGGCGAATCAGGTCGGCCCGCTCGGCCCGGCCGCTGACCAGCAGCACTGCCGCTGCCTGCAAGCGCTCGACGGCCAGGGGAAGTTCGCTGAAGGGCAAGGCGCTGTCGAGCAGCTGGATGCGATAGCCGGCATCGCTGGCGGCCAGGGCGGCCAGCAGCAGCCACAGCGTCCCCGGGTCGTCGGGCAGCGGTACGATCAGCAGTAACGGCCCTCTGGCGAGCTGGTTGGCGTGGTAGAGACGTATGCCGATGCGGGTGCGCAGGAAGGACTCCAGGCAGCGGCGCTGCAGGCTGGCGCCGAGCTGGTCGCGCCAGCGCTCCTCGAGCTCGCGTGTCACCGGCTGCCACAGCTCCGTCAGGCAAGTGGTCACGGGGTAGAGCGCCAGGCTCTGGGTGAACAGGGTTTCCATCTGGCCGCGGTCGAGTGCCTCGACCGCGGCGACCAGCTGGCGCTGCTGGCTGGGCCAGTCGCCCGAAGCGGGTTCGGGGGTCGGCGCAGAGGCGGGCTGGTCGATGAGCTCCTTGACCTGGCTGACCGGTACGCCACGGCTCAGCCATTGCAGAATGCGCTCGACCCTTTCGATGTCCTCGCGAGCGTAGAGACGGTGCCCCTTGGGGGTGCGCTGGGGGCGGATCAGGCCGTAGCGTCGCTCCCAGGCGCGCAGGGTCACCGAGTTGACGCCGGTGATTCGGGACACCTCGCGAATCGGGTAGAGCGGTGTGTCGGCCGGGTGGCCCCCCTTTGCGGTCATGCGTGCCTCTGCTCGTTTGTTGTGTGGACCTTGCCATCCCTGGATTCGTCTGCCTGGCTGGCCGTCGTTACGGGTGGCAGCAGAGAATATTGTACACTACTCGAACGGTGTACAACTGATGACGGTCATGGTCAAGTCGGCAGTGCTTCCCCCGCCTGCTCGGCGATCACGGCGGCCAGGGCCTCGACGAAGGCCGGATGCTCGCCCACCGGGGGCAGCAACTGCAGATCGACGCTGGGGTGAGCGGAGCGCAGCGCCTCGACCTGGGCCGGCACATCCTTGCGCAGGTGACGCCCGGCGGCGAAGAATAGTGGCAGGATCTCGGCCCGCTGGATGCCCGAGGCGGCAAGTTCAGCCACGGTACTTTCCAGTGAGGGTTCGCTAAGCTCCATGTAGGCGAGCTTCAAATTCGCCTCCATGCGGGCGGCGAGCGCCTCATGAAGGCGTTCGAACGGGGCCCGCCACTTGGCGTCGCTAGAGCCGTGGGCGAGAAGGATCAGGCTGTAGGACATGGTTGTCTCCCGAAAGCAGGCAGGATGCTGGCAGGTCGGCGCCCCGGCGCTACCAGGGCTCTTGCAATTGTCGCCAGCATAGCAGAGGTGTACAACGGCTGTATAACGAAAGGCAGCGGTGCGGAGGGATTGCGATGCGGGTACTGATCACGGGTGGCAGCGGTTTCGTCGGGCAGCGTCTGTGCCTGCGCTTGAAGCAGGCCGGGCATCGCCTGCAGGTGGTGTCGCGCGATCCGGACGCGGCCAGGAGCAAGCTGCCCCAAGGCGCCGACATAAGGCGCTCGGTGCTCGACTTCGTCGAGTCGCCCCCGGATGCCATCGTCAACCTGGCGGGCGAGCCGATCGCCGCCCGGCGCTGGAGCGACGAGCAGAAGAACCGGCTGATCGACTCACGGGTCAACGTCACCCGCGATCTGGTGATCCTCTGCGAGCAGCTCAAGCAGGCCAACGGCAAGGCGCCCGGCGTCATGGTCTCGGGCTCGGCCATGGGCTATTACGGCGATCAGGGTGAAGTGGAGGTCACCGAACAGACCCCACCCCACGATGAGTTCGCGCATCGCCTGTGCAAGCGCTGGGAGGATACCGCCAGAGAGGCGGCGGATTTCGGCACGCGGGTGGCGCTGCTGCGCACCGGGCTGGTGCTGGATACGGGCGGAGGCAGCCTGGAGAAGATGCTGACGCCCTTCAAGCTGGGCTTCGGGGGACGCTTCGGCAGCGGTCGCCAGTTCATGCCCTGGATCCATCGAGAAGATCTGGTGCGCAGCATCCTGTTCCTGCTCGAGCGCGACGATCTCGAGGGGCCGTTCAATGGCAGCGCACCGCATCCCGTCACCAACGCCGAGTTCACACGTACCCTGGCCAGGCAGCTGCATCGCCCGGCCGTCATGCCGGTGCCGGCCATCGTGCTGGAGACCGCCTTCGGCGAGATGGCGCGGCTGTTGCTGACCGGTGCCGACATGCGCCCGGCACGCCTGCTCGAGGCTGGGTTCGAGTTTCACTTCCCGACCCTCGAGCAGGCGCTGGCCGATATCCTCGGCAAGTCCTGACGCTTACCGCCGCGAGGCTCAGCGGCCCTCGTCGCCCACCGTGACGATGACCCGCACGGCGTCCAGCCGCAGCCGCGTGCCTTCGATGGCGCCGTCGAGTTCGCCACGTTCGCGGCGCAGCGCCTCGAGCTCCGCTTCGCGCACCGCCGGGTTGAGTCGTGCCAGTGCCTCCAGGCGGGCCAGCTCGCCGTCGAGCTCCCGGCGCATGCGGACCTGAGCCGCTTCGACGATGCTCGGCAGCTCGCGCTCGGCCTCCTGCTCGCCCTGTGTCAGCAGTTCGCGCAGCTGGTCGTGGCGGCTGCGAATCAGGTCCCGGGCCATGGCCTTCTTGACCTTCTGCAGGTTCTTGGAAAGCCCGGTGAAGGAAACCTTGTCGCTGAGCACGGCGCCGGACTCGTCGAGCAGCACGCGTACCGCGGTCGGCGGCAGGAAGCGATTGACGTGCAGACGCTTCGGCGCCGGGCAGTAGGTGCGGAACACCAGCTCCGCCATCAGCCTGCCGGCGGGAATCGCCGGGTGCTTGAGCAGGGCGAGCGCGGTGTTGCCCATGGTGCCGTCGAGGATGCGCGCCATCATTTCGCGCAGCAGCGGGTGCTCCCAGGAGAGCCGCTGCACGTCGTCGCGGGCCAGGGCGCGAGCGCGCGACAGGGTGGCGGTGAACCCCTCCTCGCCCTTGGCCAGGCCGGGCAGGCCGTCGAGCATCTGCGGGCTGGGCTGCAGGTGCAGCAGGCCGCCGCCGAGCTCCTGGCTGTCGACGCCGAAGATGTCCAGCGCCTGGTCGAGGTAGCGCGACAGCGCCGGGTCGTGGTCGAGTTCGCGGATCGCCGTGGCGACCGCCTCGGCCCGATCCGGACGGCAGGCATTGAGTTCCAGCAGACGGTTGCGCCCGGCGTCGCGCTGGGCCAGGCGGTTCTCGAACAGGGCGCGGGTCTCGGCGATGACGTCGTCGAGGGCCTCGTCGTCGAGCAGCGCCTCGGCCAGGGCATCACCGAAGGCGTCGAACAGCTCGCTGCCGACCCCGTGGGGAGCGTCGAAAGCGTCCATCCCCTCGCGAAACCAGCGCAGCAGACGCGCCCCGGGGCTGGCCTCGAACAGCGGCACGTGGATCTCGATGGCGTGACGCTGGCCGATACGATCGAGCCGGCCGATGCGCTGCTCGAGTTGATCGGGATGTTGGGGCAGGTCGAACATCACCAGATGGCGGCAGAACTGGAAGTTGCGTCCCTCGGAGCCGATCTCGGAACAGACCAGCACCTGGCTGCCCTCCTCCTCGTCGGCGAAGGCGGCCGCCGCACGGTCGCGTTCCACCAGCGTCAGTCCCTCATGGAACACCGGCGCATGAATGCCGCCCAGCACCCGCAGCGCTTCGACCAGGCCCTGGGCGGTCTCGCGGCCGTGCGCGATCACCAGTACCTTGTCGTTGGCGAAGCCCTGTTCGCCGTCGTTGGCGAGGCGCTCCAGCAGCCAGTTCACCCGCGGGTCGATCTGCCACCACGGCTCGGCGTTGAGCGGATCGTCGGAAAGCGCGCGGTAGGTGGCGTCGGGGTAGATCAGCACGTCGGGATGGTCGAGCCCGGTCTCGATCAGCAGTTCGTCGAGATGGTCCTCGTCGCGCTCGAGCTTGCGCAGTACCCGGCGGTAGGCCGAGGGCAGTGGCAGTTCGGCCAGGCGCAGGTGACGCTCGGGAAAGCCGCCCACATGGCGACGGCTGTTGCGGAACATCACCCGGCCGGTGCCGTGCCGGTCGAGCAACTGCTCGCGCAGCTGGTCTCGTGCGCTCTGCTGTTGCTGCGGGCCGCTCTCGGGGTTGGCCAGGGTGTCGAGCAGGGCCAGGCTGTCATGCTCCTCGATCACCGTGGCCACGACGGCACGGTCGCGTTCGCCGCCGGCCGGCAGGCGTTCCAGGGCGTCGATGGCCTGGGCCACTTCCACGTAGTGCTGCTCCTCTTCGCGAAACGCTTCCAGGCTGTGGTAGCGGTCCGGGTCGAGCAGGCGCAGGCGGGCGAAGTGGCTCTCCAGGCCCATCTGCTCCGGCGTGGCGGTGAGCAGCAGCACCCCCGGCACGCGCTTGGCCAGACGCTCGACGCAGGCGTAGCCGGCGCCGACCTGCTCGGCGCTCCAGTCGAGATGGTGCGCCTCGTCGACGATCAGCAGGTCCCAGTCGCAGGCGGCCGCCTGTTCCTGGCGCTGGGGGTTGGCGAACAGCCACGCCTGGCTGGCCAGAATCAGCTGGCCGGACTCGAAGGGGTTGGCTTCGGCCTGGGCCAGGCTCTGCTGCTCGTCGAGCAGGGTCACCTCGAGGGCGAAGCGGCGCAGCAGTTCCACCAGCCATTGGTGCATGAGGCTCGGCGGCACCAGGATCAGGGCGCGCTCGGCGCGGCCGGTGAGCAGCATGCGGTGCAGGATCAGACTGGCCTCGATGGTCTTGCCCAGGCCCACCTCGTCGGCCAGCAGTACCCGCGGCGCATGGCGCCGGGCCACTTCGTCGGCGATGTAGAGCTGATGGGGAATCAGGTCGATGCGCGGGCCGGCCAGGCCCAGCGCCGGATTCTGCTCGATGCGATGATGGTGGTGCAGGGTACGAAAACGCAGGTCGAACCAGTCGTTGCGGTCGACCTGGCCGGTGAGCAGGCGATCGCGGGCCTGGTCGAACTGCATGCTGTCGGCCAGACGCGCCTCGGGCAGCTCGCGCAGCTGGCCCTGGTCGTCTTCGCCGATGTAGACGATCAGACCGTCGACTTCCTTGCTGTCGTCGACGGTCAGGCTCCAGCCCTCGGCGGACTGGATGCGGTCGCCGCTGCCGAAGGCCACACGGGTCAGCGGTGCCTGGCGGCTGCTGTAGGTACGGGTTTCCTGGCTGGCGCCGAACAGCACGGTAACGCTACGGTGGTCGCAACTCAGGATGGTGCCCAGGCCCAGGTCGGCCTCGCCGTCGCTGATCCAGCGTTGGCCGGGTGAAAAGTCGCTCATGATGCCTCGGTCGATGCTGAACACGGTGCGCACGCTGCCGCCGCAGCATGGCTTCGGCGGACAGGGCGGGCGATTCTATCGCAAAGCCCGCGCTGGCTTAAGGCTGGTGGAGACGAGCGGGAAATGGTAGGGAGCGGCTGTTACCGGTGGTAATCAGTGGCGTCCCAGCCAGGTATCGAGCTGCGCCCGCGACAGTTCGCCCACGTGGCGCTCCACGGCGCGACCTTCGCGGTCGAACAGCACCGTGGTGGGAAGCCCCGGCGATTCCATGGTGCGGATCATCTGCTGGTTTGGATCGAGCAGCGGATAGCGGAACGCGAGCTCCTGCTCGTCGAGGTAGCGCGCCACCTGGAGCAACTCCTCGCCTTGGTTGATCACCACCGCGGTAACGCCGTCGCGGGTGTCGGCCTCGGCCAGCAGCGGCATTTCGCGCAGGCAGGGCGGGCACCAGGTGGCCCACAGATTGACCACCACCAGCTCGCCCTGAAGCTGCTGCAGGTTGACTGGCTCGCCGTCGAGGTTCTCCAGGGTGATGTCGGGTAGCTCGCGCAGCGGCATGTCATCGCCGAAGGGGGCCAGGGTGACCAGCACCAGCCACAGCACCGAGGCGCCGACGGTGAGTCCCATGGCGCCGATCATCGACAGCAGCCGGTCGCGCAGTGCCCAGCCGGTCCAGATCAGCGCGGCGAGCAGCCCCCACAGGCCGTGATAGCCGGGCTGCCAGAGCCTCAACACGTCCAGCGGAGCGGCGGCATAGGCGTCGAAGTTCAGCGCCACGTGCCCCAGGCGGGCGCCTACCAGCCAGGCCAGCAGCAGGCCGTTGAACCAGCGCGACCGCGCCGAGGGCGAGAGCCCCAGCAGCAGCCAGGCGGCGAGCAGCAGCAGCAGGGCACAGCCAATGGCATAGAGGCGCGGTACGGATATCAGCACGGGGCCCAGGGCAAAGGCGTCCATTGGCTCGGCTCCAGCATTTAGGGTCGGCGCAAGCGCCATGACCGGGTAAAATCACTCACTTGCATAAAGTAACGCGTCAGGCAGAGCAAGCCTACTGCCCCAGGACGGCGCTGTCACCGGCGGGAGCCTACATGGCACACAAGACCTTCGATACCCTGCGCGCCCTGGCCATCGGTAGCCAGGCGCTGGGCTTCATCCTGATCATCACGCTGGAAACGGTCATGGGGGGCGAGGCCGCCCGGCCCTGGCAGGGAGTGACCCTGGGCGCCATGGTGGCCTTTGCCCTGGCGCTGGCCGTGGCGCGGCTCTATCGGCGCAACAAGGCGCGCAAGGCCATGGCTCGCCGTCTGGCAGAGCACGATGACGAACCCTGATCCGGACGCCAGGCGCTGCACCCGCGGTTGGCGGCTGGTGCTGTGTGGCGTACTGCTCCTGCTACTGCAAGGCTGTGCCGGCAACGCGGCGGTGCGCGAACACGGCGCACCGTTGACCCCGGCCGAACGCGAGGCCACCTGGCTGGGCCAGTGGGCGCGCCTGAGCGGCTCCGCGCATCCGGGCAAGAGCGGCTTCGCGCTGCTCTCCAGCGGCCAGGATGCCTTCAGCCTGCGCGTGCTGCTCAGCGAGCAGGCCGACCGCAGGCTCGATATCCAGACCTACCTGATGGGCGACGGACAGACCACCCGGGCCTTGCTGCACCGGCTGCTGGGGGCCGCCGAGCGCGGCGTCGAGGTGCGTCTGCTGATCGATGACATCGGTGCGGTGGGCCAGGGTCGGCAGCTGGCCGCGCTCGACAGCCACCCCAACGTCCAGGTGCGCGTCTACAACGCCTTGAGCGTCGGCCGGGGCACGCTGACAGGCCGTGTGCTGGCCTCGGCGCCCCAGGCGGCGCGTCAGCATCGGCGCATGCACAACAAGCTGTGGATCGCCGACGACGCGCTGGCCATCGTCGGCGGTCGCAACCTGGGCGACGAGTACTACAGCGCCAGTGAACCGCGCAATTTCACCGACCTCGACCTGTTGGCCCTGGGGCCGGTGGTGGACGCGTTGTCGCAAAGCTTCCATCTGTACTGGAACCACGGCCTGGCGCAGCCCATCGGCCGCTATCACCAGGTCGATGAGGGCGCCTGGCAAGCGTTGCTGGCGTCGCTCGCCGAGTGGTTCGAAACCAGTATCGACTCGCCCTATTTCGCCGACCTGCGCCAGCGCTATGCCGACATCGAGCAGGGGCCGCTGGTCGGCAAGCTGCACTGGGGCGAGGGAGTGGCGCTGTGGGACCCGCCGGGCAAGCCCGCCTGGCGGGGGCGACCGGCCTTCGGGCGCACCATGGCCGGCGCGCTGCTCGACCAGGTGGGGGAGCCGAGCGAGCGGCTGACCCTCGTGTCCGCCTACTTCGTGCCCGGCAGACAGGGAACCCGGCTGCTGACGGAACTGGCCGAGGCCGGCGTGGAGGTCGAGATATTCACCAATGCCCTGGAGGCGACCGATGTACCGGTGGTGCACGGTGCCTACCAGGCCAGGCGGGAGGCATTGCTCGATAGCGGGGTCGCACTCTATGAGATGCGTGCCGAGCACGAGCCGGATGCGGATATCGGCTTCAGTGTGGGGTCTTCGGCCTCTGCCCTGCACATCAAGGCGCTGGGCATCGACGCCGATCGTGTCTTCGTGGGGTCGCCCAACGCCGACCCGCGCTCGGTGTGGTGGAATACCGAGGTGGGCGTACTGGTGACCAGTCAGGGCCTGGCCAACGAGTTTCAGCGCCTGACCGAGATCGGCAAGTCGCCGGCGCTCAGCTACCGGGTCGGGCGTACGCCGTCGGGGCGGCTCTACTGGCAGGCCCTCGTGCAGGGAGAGTCGGTCGAACTGCTGCGCGAGCCCGGCAGCCTGTGGCGGCATGGTGGGGCCGGGGTGAGTCGGCTGCTGCGGCTCGAACCGCTGCTGTAACGCGCGGCGGCATCACTCCTGGGTGTCGGCGATGCCCACCCGGTTGCGCCCCGAGCGTTTGGCGCGATACAGCGCGCTGTCGGCGCGTGCCAGTATCGCCTCGGGGTCGTCGCCCCGGCGATATTCCGCGATTCCCAGGCTGATGGTCACGGCCAGGCCGTGCAAGCGGGTCTCTGCCACCTGCTGGCGCAGCCGCTCGGCGAAGATCGAGGCCCCCTGCGCCGTGGTGTCCTGCAGCAGGATGGCGAACTCCTCGCCGCCCCAGCGGGCGAGCAGATCGGTGCTGCGCAGGGTCTGGCCGACCAGGGTGGCCAGACGCTTGAGGATGATGTCGCCCGTGTCGTGACCGTGCTGGTCGTTGATCGACTTGAAGTGGTCGATGTCGAACAGCAGCAGCGAGAAGGTGTTGTCGCTGCGCTCGGCCTGACGCACCGCCTTGCGCATGGCGACATCGAAGGCGCGGCGGTTTTGGGTGCCGGTCAGGTGGTCGCGGGTGGCCTGCTGCTCCAGCTCCTCTTCCAGGCGCTTGCGTTCGGCGATGTTGTGGAAGACGGCAATGAAGTGGCGGATCCTGCCGCTGTCGTCGTAGACGGCAGTGATCGCCTGCCACAGCGGATAGATGTCGCCGTACTTGTTGCGATTCCAGATCTCGCCCTGCCAGTGGCCGGTTTCCAGCACCGCCTGCCACAGCTGAGCGTAGAAGTGCTTGTCGTGGCGACCCGACTTGAACAGTCGAGGGGTCTCGCCTATCACCTCTTCCGGCAGGTAGCCGGTAATGTCGGTGAAGGCCTGGTTGACCCGTTCGATGCGCATCTCCGGATCGGTGATCAGCGTGGCCTGGCCGGTCTGGAACACGCTGGCGAGCAGTCGCAGCTCCTCCTCCTGGCGCTTGCGCTCGGTGATGTCCTCCTTCACCGCCACGAATCGTACGATCCGGCCGCTGTCGTCGCGTACCGGGGTGATGGTCTCGGCTTCCCAGTAGAGTTCACCGCTTTTCTTGCGGTTCTGCAGCTCGCCGCGCCACACCCGGCCGCTGCGCAGGGTCTGCCACAGCTCGCGGTAGATGTGGTCGGGAGTCATGCCCGACTGGATCATGGCCGGCGTCTTGCCGATCAGCTCCTCGCGCGAGTAGCCGGTCACTTCGAGAAAGCGTCGGTTGACGTACTCGATGCGCCCTTCGGTATCGGTGATGGCCGTCGCTGCCGGGCTCTGTTCCACGGCAATGTAAAGCTGATAGAACTTGACCCGCAGCGTGTCGAGATCGACGTCGGGCCAGTAAGGGTGGAACATGGCGCGCTCGCTTTCGCTGCCGCCATGCACTGCTTCATGCTCGCCGTTCTTCACGAGCACCTCCGTGCGAGTAGAACTTGTTCTAGCGCAAGTCTCTTATGGTTTTGCTTGTATTCCCTGGCTTGTAACGTTCGTCCAATGGGCGTCTGGCGACCCGGTCGCGCAGCATAGCGCCTTTTTACGGTGCATTCACGTCGATGTTGACCCGCTCGAAAGGCGTTGAGGCGGCGAGGGAGGGCGGCGAGACGAAAAAAGGCCTCGCAATCGCTTGCAAGGCCTTCGTAATTCTTTGGTCGGAGTAGCAGGATTCGAACCTACGACCTCTGCCTCCCGAAGGCGTAATCCATGGATTTCAGCCGAAACAGCTAGCAACAAAGAACGACAAGTATGTCATATAAAAACAATGGCTTAAGATTGTGTTGTGCTGTGCTGCTTGTTGCTCGTTTGGGCTCGTTATATCCTCCGCTTGCTACCTATTTGCTACCTGGAAAAGAGGACCTGCATGGCAGGCACGATCAAGCTGAAGCTTACAACCAGGGCGTTGGAGGAACTAGTCAACACGCCTCCTATAGAGGACATCTATGACACCGAGCTACCTGGTTTTCACGTTCGACCCAGCAAACGCGGTCTAACGTTCAGGCTCAACTACCGCACAAAGGCTGGGCGTCAGAGGGTTCTCACCCTTGGCCGCTATGGCTCCCTGACGGCTGCCCAGGCTCGCAAGGATGCAAAAGCGGCGTTGGCTACCGTGGCACAAGGGGGAGACCCCCGTGCCGTATTGGAGGAGGCCAAGGTCGAGGAGGAGCGCCAAAAGCAGCAGACCATTCGCGCCTACCTTGACGGCCCCTATGCCGTGGCTCAGCGGCGAAAGAAAGATGGTCCTGCCACCTTACGACGTATTAAGCATGCTTTCGAAAGCTGGCTAGACAAGCCCATGAGTGAGATCTCCCGCGCCGATGTTGAGCGCTGGCAGGGTGAGCGTGAGATCAAAGGTGAAGCGTACACCACGAGCAAGCGTCACCTTGGCGCGCTCAAGACCCTGCTGACGCACGCAGCCGACCGCAAGGTAATACCGGCCAATCCTCTGGCACGTATCAACCTGCAACGACCAGCCATGAGCGAGGAGGAGCTGGCTGAGAAAGGATCACGGCGCCGCTACCTTGAAGCCGAGGAGGTCAAAGCACTGTTTAGCGGCTTGGAAGCGTACCAAGAGGCCAAGCGCGCCCAGCGCCGCAACAGCCGTGCTCATGGAAAGCCGTATTTGGCGGACCTGGATGGCGTCACCTTCGTGGATCACGTCACGCCCTGGCTTCTGACCATGTACTACACCGGCTTCCGGCCGGGCGACCTGTTCGGGTTGCGCTGGGAGCATGTCAACCTGGACTTCCGCACGATCCGCAAGGTGATCGAGAAAACGGCACACTACCGCCCTGAACCGACGACCTTCCCCCTGTCTACACCAGCTGTAGACGTGCTCAGAGCATGGCACCGGCTGGAAGGCGAACCACAGGTCGGGCTCGTCTTTCCCTCGGGGCGCAACGGCAAGCGCATGAGTGGGACTGCAATGCAGAAGCCGTGGGCGAATATTCGCAAGCTGGCTGGCCTACCCGATGACCTGCAGTTGTACACTCTGAGACATAACTTCGCATCGCAGCTTGTCATGGCTGGTATTGATCTGTTGACTGTCTCCAAGTTGATGGCGCACTCGGATATCCAGACGACCATCCAGCACTATGCCCACCTGCGCCCCGACCATTCACGGGATGCAGTCGAGGTGTTTGCCAAACGAATTCTTTTCGTGGAAGAAAATTGCCAGCAAGCTGGATAGTATAAACGTGGGAGGAATTTTCCGTTATCGGGATGGCAAATCGTGTATTTTAAGCGTTTACACGAACCCTCTTCAATGAAGCCTTGGCGAAGATAAGGCTTTGTTCAAAGAGGATTCGCCATGGATGCTTCACTGTCAAACGCATTGGCCTTGTTCAAATCCGGATACGATCCAGCCTTTATCGAACTGACTGAAAGGGAGGTGTTTCCGTATTTGATTTCTGCGGCACCAGCTACTGCACGCAAATCGCGCAGCACAGGAATTTTGCTAGGACGTCCCGCACCTAAGTTCGTTCACAGGGGCCGCTCAGTACGCTACAGGCTGTCTGATGTTCTCCAGTGGCTCTTAGAGGCAGATGGCTATCGCTCGACTGCCGAAGCATTCTTGGGAGGTCATTCAGCAGGTAAATAGGTCTGATCACGCCTCAAATGGTGTGCATGCAGCCGTGAGGAGATTGCCCGGTCGTGTGGCATTACCAAGGGCATTCGAACAGGGCTAGATCCTACGATCAGTTGGAGTCCTTTGCATTATGTGTGGCCGCTTCGCATCCTACAGCGCCTATCCCAAGCTCGCTCGGCGGCTGGGTGTCGTGGTAGCAGAAGAAGTTCCGCCGCCTCGCTACAATATCCCCCCGGGGACCTGGATCAGCGGGATTCGGCAGTTAGTGCATGACACACCACCTGAGCAGCTCGATTTCTGGTGGGGCTATCGGCCGAAGTGGGCCAAGGGACGCGCCGCTCAGCCGATAAATGCCCGGGCCGAGACGGTGGCCACGTCGGGCTACTTCAAGCACGCTTTCGCGCGACAGCGCTGCCTGATTCCTGCCGACGGCTGGTTCGAGTGGTTGGCCACCGAGACCGGCAAACAGCCGCACTACATTACCCGACAAGACCGGGAGCCCTTGGCTTTCGCCGGCATCTACGCCGAGCGGGAGGACGGCAGCCTGGGCTGTGCGATCCTCACCGAGCCGGCGCGCGGAACCGCTGCCGAGGTACACGACCGTATGCCGTTGATCCTCGACGATGCGAGCCTCGAGCCGTGGCTCGACCCCGACCTGACGGACCGCGAGACGATTCGTCATGTGGTGCGTCACCTGGATGCTGGGTGGATCGAACATTGGCCGGTAAGCCGGGCGGTGAATAAGCCAGGAAATGACGAGCAGGCAGCGCTGATCAATCCCGCCTAGCTTGTAAGATATTTCCTACAAAGCGAAGCGGCAATTTCTTACACAGTTTCTTAACACGGGTAACATCATGCTTCGCTTGTAGCGGCTACCTTGTATGTAACGGGCAACGGAGAGCCCTACAGGGAAGGCAGAGCGACGGATTGCTCAGACCCAAGGATGCTCGGGCAGGATGCTTGAGAAGGTAGTAAGGAAGCGAAGATTCAGCCCGGCCTCACGGCCGGGCTTTCGCGTTATAGCGCCTTCACCGATAGAAGCTCATCCCATCGGGTTGAGTAGCGTTTGGTGAGGTGGGCACAGCGCAAATGCCAGGCTGCCCCTGGGCTAGGTGTGCCGAGTTTCACGGTGCCACGCCCCATCCGGGCGTTCAGGTCGTCCAGTACGTTCATCAGCTTTTGACTTCGCTGCCGCTCTGCGTCGCTTTGGGGCGTATCGAGTAGCGAGAGCTGCTGCCGATCGGCGTCGATCAGATCGAGAAGCATCACTCCCCCTTTTTGGTACAGATAGCCTTTGCGGTAGATACGCCCTAGGGCGTGGCCGGCGGCTTGTAGGATCTCGCGGCTATCAGCTGTGGGGCGAGGCAGTTCGACCACCAGGCTCGGTGAGTACTGGTGCAGATCCTGCCGGAACGGGTTCGTCTTGAGGAACACCAACACCGCCTTGGCGAGACCATTCTGGCGACGGAGCTTCTCAGCGCCCCGTTGGCCGTGCTGTCGAATCGCCTCGCGAATCTCGTTGATGTCATCGGTGAGCTTGCCGAAGCTGCGGCTGGTCATGATGCGCTTTCGGGCTTCGTCGAAGTCGTTCATCTCAATGCAGGGTATGCCGCGAAGCTCCAGGGCAGTGCGCTCCAGGGTGACCGAGAAGCGCCGCCGTATCTCCTTCGGGTTGGCCTGGGCGAGGTCCCAGGCGCTCTTGATGCCCATCATGGAAAGGCGCTCCACCAGCCGGCGCCCCACCCCCCACACATCGCCAAGTTCGATCTTCTTCAGCAGTACCTGTATTTCCCTGCTGTCGGGCTGTAGCACGCATACGCCTTGGTAAGCGGAGATCTTCTTTGCCGCTCGATTGGCTAGCTTGGCCAGCGTGCGGGTGGGTGCGACCCCTACGCAGACGGGAATGCCGGTGTACTGGCGTACCCGGTCATGGAGCTGGCGGGCATGTTCGAGCAGCTGGTCATGTTCGAAACCGTCGAGCCTGACGAACATTTCATCGATGCTGTAAGGCTCCACGCCAGGCGAGTACTCTTCGAGCACGGACTGCACCCGCTGGCTCATGTCACCGTAGAGCTCGTAGTTCGACGAGAGCAGATGTATGTGGCCCTGGCGCACCAGGTGCTGAAGCTCGAACGCCGGCGTGCCCATGGTGATGCCAAGCGCCTTCAGCTCGTTGGAGAGCGCGATCACACAGCCGTCGTTGTTCGACATCACACCTACTGGCAAGCCGCGTAGTCGCGGCTGAAACACGCGCTCACAGCTGACGTAGAACGAGTTGCAGTCGACCAGGCCGATCATGCTCATACCGGGTACTCATGGATGACCGAGCGGACGACACCCCAAACCTGGCAATCGAGATCGAGGAGCGGGATGGGTGCGTAGCGTGGGTTACCCGAGCAGAGGCATGGCACATCGCCGCGCAGCTCGTAGCGCTTGACGGTGAGCTCGCCATCGACCATCGCCACGATGATGTGGCCGGGACGGGGCTCGACGGAGCGATCGACGACTAGGGTATCGCCCTCGTGGATGCCCAGCCGCTCCATGCTGTCGCCCGTTACTGCCAGGAAGAAGGTTGCGGAGGGGCGCTTCACGAAACGCTCGTTGAGATCGAGCGTGCGGCCTTCGTAATCCTGAGCGGGCGAGGGGAAACCGGAGAGGCCGGCACGCCCCAAGGACAGCGGATACGGCAATGGCAGCGGGGCAGCAGCCTCGTCGAATCGTCCGAGAGGTTCGAGGTAGGGAGTCATAGCGCTACTCCCGCCTGCCAGCAAATCAACGCGCTGCCATCTGGTTGGCGGGTGACGGTTGCCGCGCCGCCGCGGGCAATGGCTGCCAGCGCTTGCTCCCATTGCGCTGGGCTCTCACCAGGCTGACGCTCCAGGACGAGCTGGCGATGTCGGGCAGGCGGTGCGGAAGGACGAGATTGATTTGCCATAGAGGGGGCTCCCTGTTCTCATATACTGATATTTATACAGTATTCTTAGGGGGTGGCCAATAGGACACCATATCGCCTACGAGTAGGCTTGAAGTTCGCCCCACTCCGTAATGGATCCCTGTGCTCCTGCGAACCTGGGGGCTTTTCGAGCTGCTGCTGGTCACCTTCTCTATCCCCCTAGACCAGGCCAGGCCCACGCATCAGGTTCCTCGACAATGCTGACGACCAAGGTGAGCAGATCTGCGACACTCAGGGTGACGATAGCGACACCGCCTGCTGGATCTAGGGCGATGTGCTGCCCGACCTGGAGGAGCCAGCTATCGGCCGGCCGCTTGATATTCTGCTGTGGCGAAAATCGACGCCAAGCTGGAGGAAGGGTGACAGTGACTAACTTTCGCACCGAACGCATCGGACTGACCAATGCCGCCCGCCTGCTGGGAGTGCCGGTAACCGAGCTGAAGGACGCCGTTAACACGGGTGAGCCTCTGCGAGGCGTGACGCCACCGCAGCCTATTGTGCGTGCGGGGGTGAACCAGCGCAGCATGCTGTTCCAAGCTGGCGACGTGATGGACTGCGCTGAGGCAATGAGGAGAGGGGGCCAGCATCAATGACCATCAAGCAGCCCCTGGAGCTGCGGCTGGCTCCCTGCTGCGTGTCCCGCTGCAACGAGCTTGCTCTGAGTGCTGACGATGATCAGGCGCTACCTCTCGGCGTGTCCGTGTCGTCCAGAAGGTCCAGGACCTCCCAGTCCTCGGTGCCGACAGGTTCGAACGGCTGATGGTACTCCTGCACCGAGCCCTGGAGACGCTTCCTCGGGTTGTCGGGTGCAGCTCCCTCGGCACTAGGCCTCGGCGCTCCGTCTTCTCGCCTCATCGCGACACCTCACAGAAAACAAACCTTCGTTTACTTTACACCATGGCGTCACCATGGTGGCCGTGCCAAGGTTGGGTGTGTGCCCGTGATCTTCTGAATCCAGGAGTGGCCCATGACAGAACCCAGCGCTATTGAAAAAGACACAGCGGCAGTGCTGGACGCCGCCGAGCGGGTCTGCGGCTCGAGAACTCAAGCCCGCACCTGGTTCCACAACGAGCCAATCGATGTGTTCGATTACCGAACCGCTGAGCAGCTGATGGCTGCGGGCCGTGCCGAGGTGCTGTGCCGCTGTCTGCGGTCGCTGGAGGCCGGCTGGCTTGGATGAGGCGGCAACTACCAAGGATTCCTTAGTAGTTCGCAAGCAATCGAAAGAAAACGCACCTTTTCTGAAAGTAGAAATATTTACGCAATTTCTTTACGCGAAGAAAACGAAAAACGCCGCCCTGCTCTCCAGGGCGGAGTGCGTAAAGAAAACGACCCTTATTCAAATTCGAGACTCAGTGCGTCTCGAATTCGTTACGCCGAGAGCTCATGCTCGATGCAATAGCCACGAACTGGATGAGGGTCTGAAGCCCTATGCTCGCGAGAGTAGCTTGGCACCGTCAGGGCGAAGCTCCACCTGGGGCGACAGGTGCCGGGACAGCGTCTGTCGTGAGTTCCCCAGCTCTCGGCAGAGGTCTCCCACCTTGGTTTCCGGCGTACCCATCGCTGCCATGTGGCGCTCTATCTAGAATGAGGTGTGGGGCGCGGCTATCTGGCTTAGCTGCGCCCCGATCTGAAAACCCGAGAGAGGAGTGCATTATGGAACCCAACCCGTGTGCCGAAGAACGCCGCCTTATACTCGAACTGATCTGCCCGTGGGCTGGCTCACTCCAGGCCTCGCTCCGCTGGTACAAAGGGCATCGCATTGCTGCGCTGGGTGGGTTAACTGCAGAACAATTGGTTGAGCAAGGACGCACCAGAGACGTTCTTGAATACCTACGGCACATCGGCGAAGGTGGTTACGCCTAGCAAAGGCAGGGGTCGAATAAGCGAGTAGTCGCCATCAGTTGCGCTACACGCCCGTGTCCCGATCCCATGCCAGGCTGTCAATCTGCTGCTGCACGCGCTCCCGCTCCAACTCCAGTTCGCGCTTGAGCTCATCTTCCGTTGGCAGGTAGGGCAGGTACTTGGCGGCAAACATCTGCTCGCTATCGGTGAGCACGGAGTACTTCACCACGGCCTCGCTCTTCTGGCTGCAGAGGATCAGGCCTATCGTGGGGTTGTCGTCGTGGCCGCGATGCTGCTCGTCGTAGATGCGGATGTAGGTGTCCATCTGGCCGACATCCTGATGGGTCAGTTTGCCCAGCTTCAGGTCGATGAGGACGAAGCACTTGAGCACGAAGTTGTAGAAGATCAGGTCCAGGAAGAAGTCCTCACCGTCGACACTGATACGCTGCTGCCGGCCGACGAAGGCGAACCCCTTGCCCAGTTCCAGGAGGAAGGCCTGCAGGTTGTCGATAAGTCCCCGTTCCAGGTCGGCTTCCAGGTATCGCTCGCCGGGCAGGTTGAGAAATTCCAGGACGTCGGGGGCGCGCAGGAAGGTACGGCGAGATGCCTGCAGCGGCTGGGTATGTTGATCTGCCTCCTGCTTCACTGCTGCCTTGTCCTGGCTGCTGTGCAGGTGCTCGTAGTAGAGCGCGTTGATCTGTCGATGCAGGGCCCGTGCGCTCCAATTTTGCTCAACGGCTTCGCGCATGTACCACTGGCGGGCGGTTTCGTTCTCCACCCTCAGTATCGTTCGGTAGTGGGTCCAGCTCAATTCGAGACGCAATGCGTCTCGAATTGGAAAGGTGAGATAAAATCGGCGCATGCTGCGCAAATTGGTGGCATCGAAGCCCGCTCCGAACTCGGCGGTAAGCTGCTCGGCGAGACCCTGGAGCTGGCGCTTGCCGTAGGCGGCTCGGGCCTCGCCCTCCTGTTCGTGCTCGACGATGAGTCGACCAATCGACCAATAGGCGTCCACCATTGCGCTGTTCACCGTGCGCTGCACGAGCTCTCGCGCGTGTACGATCACGTCACGGATCTCCGAGAGCATCTGGGCTCGATGTAACTCATGTCAGGCACCCTATAGCAAATGTATCGTTCCACTAAGCGCCAGCATTGACCGGCTGGCGCTTGGCGGTATCTTCCGGGTAATAAAGCGTAGCGCAGTTCCTACAATTCAGGAACATGGCTTCGGACGGATGCCATCGAGGTCATGTCTCCTGGGGGCGATTCAATGCTTCACCGTTATAAGCTATAGATTGGAACCAGCTCAATCCGGTACGCAGTGCGTGCCGAATTGACTCCTGAGAAAAATAAGTGGTTGGGCAGCCAGTTGCAGGTTGAACATTTTAGGATATGTTGCTTATACCTCATGTGAGGTTGCCGATCTAGGAGTTTAAAACATGACCATTCGTGAGCTGCACGATGCTGTCCAAAGTGGGGATCTGTCTGTGATTTCTGAGGTAGCTGACGTTCTCGGTGAGCTGGCAGATGTGATCGACGTGCTCAAAGACGCCAACTTGATTGAGCAGAAAGAAGCGATTGCACATATTCAGCAGTTGGATTTCTGCTGTTACTATAGCTCGAAAATCAATTTTCCTGTGATTTCTGAGCACGTCTGGTTCTAAAGCAATGGCACGCCACGTTGTGGTTGCATGTGGCGTGCTATCATTTTCTGTAATACTTCTTGCTTCTAACAACGCGACAGACCCTGGGGCGCCCTCCGGGCCCCTTTGGCTTCATGTTTAAGGGTCCGAGCCAATGCTGCTTTCTTCCGAGTGCTTCAACCATCAGCTTGAGAGAGTTAATATAGTCGGTGCGAGTCGAGGGCTTATAATTTTGTGAGTCGAGCCAATAGCTAAGAATCCAGTGCAAGTGCTTAAGCTTGATTTTTTCTGGGCGATTCGTGCCGGTAAAGCGCTCCTCGATGGCGCTAGCCATCCTGTTGATTCGGTTTCTATGCCTAGCCGGGTGGGGAGGCTTCATTTCATTGAACTTGATTCGAGTGAAAACAAGCTTTAGATTCATTTATCTATCCAATGTAAGCGCGAGACACATAAGGGCGATAGTGACCAAGGCGTATAGCTGTCAGTCGCTGAGCCCATCTGTGTGCCTCGCGGTCTGTAGGCTGGCGCTTGACAGGCGCTAAATGCCCGGCTTCGTCTTCATAGGTGTCAATAGCAAATGCTGCTCGCATTTCCCGGTAGGAGATCAAGCCATGCTCTTGAAGTGTAAGGCGGCCAGGGTTGATGACCTTGCGAAGGAAGTCGACAAAAGACTCATTCTTCCTTAAAAGGTTTTTACTATTGCAAGAAGACTGTTGCAGAGCGTAATTCAGAGCCTCCCACTGTTTTTCCCCCATGGGAATTTTCCGATCATCGCACCGGCGACCGCCTTTAGTGCCCTCCAGGATTCTACATTCTCCTTTCTTTAGGGCCTCGCATTTGAGCCTCTCCAAGTTTGCCAGTGCTGCTTCTCTTACCCGCATTCCGAAAGCTCGCGCGAGCAACAGGACTGCTGAAGCGCGTGGGTTTTTAGTCTGTCGCAGAGTGACAGCAGCCTTTTCCACTGCGACTTGTTCGCCTTGCGGTACGGTCTCCCTAATATGAGTCCGCCTGCCAACCAGCTCTGAAGGTTTAACCATCACACGGCGATCATGCCTCAGGCAGCGTATGACAATATTCACTGTCGAGAGCAGATTTTGTGCATACGCGACGCTGTATGCCTGGTCCTTGACCGCTTCCAATAAATGATCCCCATATGCGAGAAGATGCTCTTTCTTGATTTCACGTGCGTCTCTTATCTGATAATACTCCCTGAGCCACCTGACGAAATTTTGAAATCGCATATGGTGTGTGTGTTTCGTTTGGTGGTGATCATTGTAACCATAATAGTCATGAAGCGCTGACAAGGCAGCATATCCTAACCGTCTTCCGTATCCGTAATTTCGCTTCCGCTCTGACCATCCTGCATGCCCCAGGGGTACCGCCATGTGCAACTCCTATAGATAAGCGCTGTTGGTGTCTAATGTTTGATCAATTGGTGCAGCTTTGCGCGGCAAGGTCTGCGGCCAATGGTGGCAGATCTACCTCCCGCGCTGACGACCTGCCAGTGGCCGCAGTCAGTGTTCACTCCTGTGATATGGAGCTCTGGTCGTCGATTGTGCCGCTGCTCAGCACGATTCTGATGCACTGCTCACCTCACAGCCGATAGGGGCCCTGGCAGATGTCGCGTGATCAACGCGTTAACAGTGTCATTGGTTGCCGGGTAGGCGGTAGGGGATCGGAAACGGACAGATGAACATGGCCAGGATGATGCCGGGCTGGCGCCTTGGTGCGCCGTTCTAAGGGTTTTGGTTCCCGTTTTTGTCCGAAGCGTTTGCTGTGATGACTCAAAAGTATTTGATTCTAATGCACTTTTTTCCATCCTTCGTTTTATCTCATATTTTATTGGCTGGAGTGTCGGGTGGGTCGGACACGTTTTGTCTGGGCTGCATTCGGTGCAGCGTTATGTTGTATTAACGTTTAGAATGCGAGTTGGCTGAATAGCACTATTAGTGGTAGCTGCCGATGGCAGATATTTGATGTCTGTTTGTTTCTCATCGCCAGCTGCGATGCCACACAAAGTGTGGTTTGCAGTAGAAATATCTCACAAGACGGTTTCGAGTTCAGTGGCCTATGTGGTGAAAAAATGGAATTAGACGTTGAATGCAGCTCAGAAACCCTGAGCCGATAAGGCGTGCAGACATGCTGATAGCTCACCAAAAGTACACTCAGTGTACTTTTGGTGAGCTGTTTCCCACTCAAGTGACCTGATCATTCTGGGCAAGGACACTGAGCGTACCTGTGAGTACACTCAGTGTACTTTTGGCGGGCTGTTTCCCACTCAAGGGACCTGATCATTCTGGGCAAGGACACTGAGCGTACCCTGTGTGTACTCGCAGTGTCCTAGAAGTTGGCGCCCGCAAACCACCCGGCTTGGCGCAGCTTTTTTGACGGCTAACCGGTGCTGTCCCCTGTAATGACCCCCAGCTTTCAGATTCCCTGTTCGATCGCCATGGTGGCTCCTTATGACCATGCGCTATCGAGGTCTCTTTCTATCGTCGAATGCAATCATTTTATATGTTGCAAACGACCTAGGTCTGTGGATCAACTTTGCGGTGAAGCTGCTGAGGTTTTTTTGATTCGTGGTTGGCAGGATTTCGCAATGAGGCCGAACTCGACCCTGCAGAGCTGAACGAGAGCGATCTTGTTTAATTTGGTGCCAGAGACCGACAATTCAATTTTGTTGCAAGCCACCAGAATGGAGAGCGCCGGACGAAAGCTAAGCTAGGTGTCACAGGCCCATCTGGAAGTACTGCACTGTATTCTGGGTCGTGCGCAGAGTTTCAAGTCAAAGTATTTCACACCAACGGATGTTATTGGCCCGGAGTAGCCTGGAAGAAAGGCCGGCAATGCCGGCCTACAAAGATAGCAGATTTAAGGCTCAGCGTTGCCTTGAGAAGAAAAATGGCTGCCACAGGGCGCCACAAAATAGCAATCTACTCTAACTGGAATAGTCGCTTCGCTTATATCTTTGTGTAAGCTTCCAAACGCCATTAAGCTGGGGGTGGGGAGTGATAATTCTCAAGTCAGTAAGGTGTGAAATCCGTGCGCTGAGCTCTGCTTCATCCAACCCAGAAACCCCTGCTGCCCTACATTTTTTGTTCACCCGCTCAATAAGCTCTTTAGCGGATCTTTCGTCTTTTTCAGGGAAAGCCATCAATATCAGCGCATACCATTGATCGAGTTTAACTGACTCCCCGAATATTTTTCTAAGCAGGGCCAGGCTAAGTTTAATGAACGTTGCGGGTAAGCCAAGCGTGCCAACAACATCTCCGACTAAAGTATTATTCATTGATTGTGAAACTGCATTAAGCAAACCAGGAAGTTTTAGATATTCTACACCTTTGTCTCCATGCTCTCCTCGGATCATTAGGTCAAGACTATCGTAAGTGTATTCATGAGTGATTTTTTCTTTGTATTTTTTTTCTATCGGTCTTGTTATGAAGTTTTCAATGTTAATTTCTTTAAGTATTATTTCGCTTAGCTCTTGGATTTTGATCTCAGAGAGGGAGGGGAATGCTGTCTCTGATCTGTCAGCCTCTTCTTCTACCAAGAGGTTACTAAGGACTGCATCGGCCAGCAACAGTTTCACGTTGCTGGATGCTTTTATTTTCTCATTTAGCTGGTCGCAAAGGGTCATTAGTTCGTCGATTTTTTCGACAATGCGTAGTTGCTCAGCTTCAGGGGGGAGCGGAATTTCGAAAAGCTCAAGGACCTTCTTGCTAAGGCCCTCACGTGCCATCCCCACCTGCCTCTCCCATACTAGCCCTTGAACGTAAGGTGAGAGAATTGCAGCGTGAAGGTAATAACGATTTGATGGATCGGTTGTCCTAACGATTGTGACGTGCTGACTGACATTTGCCTCCGCAAGGCTTTCAGGAACGACAGTGCATCGGCCGAGTGAAGCACCAGTAATGTTTAGAAGTATATCATTGGGACAAACATGGGTGTTCCCCATTTTCTCATGAGTGCTTTCGGGAATATATGCTACATCTTCCAGCGACAGGCCATCGTTCCAAATATTTTGGGATCGGAGGAAAGGAATGCCAGCTTCTGTGTAAGCATTTTTTCCACCACGAGGGGTAGCGCCAGAACCAATTTTTGAAGTTATATTTCCCAATCGTGCCCACGCCCAACCTTCCGGTAGGTCAAACGGCTTCTCTTCCTCAGAAATCTCGGGCTGTTTCTTTGACTTCTTGATCTTCCCTTCCTTGACCAGCCGGGCCTTCTCCTCGGCGATACGTTCCAGCAGAATGCTGGCGGGTTCGTCGCTAGGGTCCTGCTCCACCAGCCGTCCCATGACCGCCAGCTGAAGGATGGCCTGTTTCAGCTTCTCGATGCTGGCTTCAGTGGTGAAGAGGATATCGAAATGCTCGGCGATGCGGGCCCAGTTCTCTGCCACTTCCGCGGCATCGGCGGAGCGGGTCAAGGCGTCGAGTAGGGTATCGACCAGCACCTCATGGGCGTCCAGCTGGTCGCCGACCTGCTGCTCCAGCCGGTCGCAGAGGGCCATCAGCTCGTCGACTCTTTCGACGATGCGGTGTTGCTCAACCACAGGGGGAATTGGTATCTCGAAAAGTTCAAGGACCTTCTTGCTGAGGCCCTCACGTGCCATCCCCACCTGCCTTCCCCATACTAGGCCTTGAATATAAGGTGATAGTATTGTCGCGTGAAGGTAAGCACGATTTGCTGATTCGGTTGTTCGGATTATCGTGACGTGCTGACTTACATTTGCCTCAGGAAGGCTGTCGGGAACTAAAGTGCATCGCCCGAGAGATGCTCCAGTAATGTTTAGAAGAATATCATTAGGCGAGACATGGGTGTTCGCCATTTTCTCATGTGTTTCTGGGGGTATATAGGCAACATCTTCCAGCGATAGGCCTTCGTTCCAAATGTTCTGGGAGCGGAGGAAAGGAATGCCAGTTTCTGTGTAAGCATTTTTTCCACCACGAGGTGTGGCGCCAGAACCAATTTTGGCAGTTATATTTCCCAGTCGCGCCCAAGTCCAACCATCAGGTAACTCAAACGGCTTCTCATCCTCGGTAATCTCCGGCAGCTTCTTCGGCTTCTTGATCTTCCCTTCCTTGACCAGCCGGGCTTTCTCCTCGGCGATGCGCTCCAGCAGCATGCTGGCGGGTTCGTCGCTGGGGTCCTGCTCCACCAGCTTGCCGCGCACGGCGAGCTCCAGGATAAGCTCGCGCAGCTTCTTGATACCGGTCAGCTCGATTTTCCCGTTGCGTCCTCTACCAGCAGTCGATCTGGAGGTGACGGCACCGGTCCAGAGGTCGAGGTGGTCGGTAATCAACTTGCTAGCACTCATGCCCGTTCCTCCTCATTGCGAGGAGCTTCCTGGGGCGCCTCATCCCGGGCGGCTTGGCCATGGGCAGAGTGGCTCAGTGCATCGCTGAGGATCTCCTTGAGCTGGTTGCGTAGCTCCTGGATCTCTGCCTGATGCTGAGCATACTTCGCCAGCAGTTCGTCGGGGTCGTGGCTGATCTGCTCGCCCTGGTGGGGGTTTTTGATATTCAGGTCGTAGTTGCGCGCCTGGATCTCCTCGATACTGACCTTCCAGGCCTGTTCGGTCTCCTCGCGGGCGGCGAAACCATCGGCTTCGTCGCCCCACCAGTCGATCTCGGTCTGGAACTCCTCGACCTTCATCGGCCGGGTCTTGCTGTAGTTCTTCACACCCTCGGGGTAGGGGTGCTCGTAGTACCAGATCTGCTCGGTGGGCCGGCCCTTGGTGAAGAAGAGCAGGTTGGTCTTGATGCCGGTGTAGGGGTTGAACACCCCGTTGGGCAGCCGAACGATGGTGTGCAGGTTGCACTCGGAAAGCAGCTTCTCCTTGAGGCGGGTCTTCATGCCCTCGCCGAACAGGAAGCCGTCCGGCAGCACCACCGCGGCGCGGCCGCCCTCCTTCAAGAGCTGGATGAATAGCGTCATGAAGAGGTCCGCGGTCTCGCGAGTGCGGAAAGCCTGGGGGAAGTTGGTTTCGATGCCGTCCTCTTCCATGCCGCCGAAGGGCGGGTTGGCGATGATCACGTCCACCCGCTCCGTCGGCCCCCAGCTGATCAGCGGGCGGGCCAGGGCGTTGTCGTGGCGGATCTGCTCCGGCACCTCGATGCCGTGGAGGATCAGGTTGGTGGTGGCCAGCAGGTGGGGCAGGGGCTTCTTCTCGATGCCGCGGATGCTGGCCTGCAGGGTCTGCTCGTCCTCCGGGGTCTGCACGTAGCGGCTGCGCTTGTGCTCGATGGTGCAGGTGAGAAAGCCGCCGGTGCCGCAGGCCGGGTCCATCACGATCTCGTCGAGCTTGGGGTCCACGCGGTTGACCATGAACTCGGTCACCGCCCGCGGGGTGTAGAACTCGCCAGCGTTGCCGGCGCTCTGCAGGTCCTTGAGGATCTGCTCGTACATGTCGCCCAGCTCATGCCGCTCGCTGGACTTGTTGAAGTTCACGCCATCCTGCAGCCGGTTGATGACTTGGCGCATCAGCTGGCCGGACTTCATGTAATTGTAGGCGTCCTCGAAGACGTTGCGGATCACCACGCCGCGGGTGTCATCGCCGCGGGGCTGCAGCTGCTGCAGGCCGGGGAACAGCATGGTGTCGACGAACTCCTTGAGCTCGTCGCCGGTCATCCCTTCGGGATCGGCGGCCCAGTGGCGCCAGCGCAGCGGCTCGGGGATCGGTGAGCGATAGTCGTCATCGAGAATTTCCCATTCCTGCTCCCGGTCATCGAAGATCTTCAGGAACAGCATCCAGACAAGCTGGCCTATTCGCTGGGCGTCGCCGTCAACACCGACGTCCTTGCGCATGATGTCCTGGATGGACTTGATGGTGGTGCTGATGCTCATGGGGGTGTCGATTCCTTGCAATGCTGGGCGGATGCCGTCATCCACAGGCAGGAGCGCCGGCCTCGGGGTGTGGATAACGCCGGGTGGCGCGATGGCGAATGGCGACAGGATACCTATCAGCCGCTGGAGTGGTAGAGCGCATCTTCCAGTTCATGCACGGCCCTGTTGTATGCGGGCTTGCCGCCAAAGGCCTTAACCAGCTCCGTTACTGTTCCGATCTCGCTGAACGGCGCGATGTTGAGAACCTTGATATCCTCGATAGGCGCGATGCCGGCGTCGGCGTATTTCTCCACCAGCGACTCCAGCACCTTTCGTGCCTGACCCTCGTAGCGGGTGAAAATGTCGCGCTTCTTCACCTGCTCGGCGCGCTCGCGACGGGTCATCGGCGGGCGGTCAAAGGCGATATGGCAGATTACGTCGAAGGGGTCAGGCTCGTCGCCGAGCTTCTTACCCAGCTCGGCGATCAGCTCCTCCCAGAAGATGCCTTGCTCGGCCAGCTCATCGAGGATCGCCTGCTTGCGTTCGGCGTCGTGCCAGCGACGCAGGAAGTTATCCAGCGAGGCAAACTCTGCCTGTAATCTCTTGCGGGTGTAGTCACGCAGACTCTCGGTGATCAGGTTGCCATTTGCATCGTGATACAGCACCCGCTCGGCCACCACGCTGACGGTAATGTCATCGACCACGTATTTCACCCGCTTGCCCTGTCCTTCATCATCACCGAAGGCGGTAACCGGCGCGGCCGTGGCGTCGTCGTTCTGCCAGGTGGCGCCTTCTTCGACGTCATAGCCGGCGTGGGGGTCCTCCACGCCCACCGGTGTCACCTCGCTCTCTTCCTGCTCATCATCCGGCGTGACGGGGTCGCCAGCGCCGGGCTGGTAGACCTTCACCGGGTCGCCGTCGAAGTCGGGGTCGGCGAACAGCTCGGTGGCCTTCTTGAAGTCGAGGATGGTGAACCAGTGCTTGTGGTAGTCGTCGTTGATGCGGGTGCCGCGGCCGATGATTTGCTTGAACTCGGTCATCGACTGGATGCGCTGGTCGAGCACGATGAGCTTGCAGGTCTGAGCGTCGACGCCGGTGGTCATCAGCTTGCTGGTGGTGGCGATGACCGGGTAGCGCTCCTCGGGGTTGATGAAGTTGTCGAGCTCGGCCTTGCCTTCGGCCTCGTCGCCGGTGATGCGCATCACGTATTTGCGATTCTCGGCGACCCGCTTCGGGTTGAGATTGACCAGCGCCTGGCGCATACGCTCGGCGTGGTCGATGTCCTCACAGAAAACGATGGTCTTCTGATAGGGGTCGCTGCCCTCCAGGAACTCGGTGATCTTGCGCGCCACCAGCACGGTGCGTGGCTCAAGCACCAGTTGCTTGTCGAAATCCTTCTGGTTGTAGATACGGTCCTCGATCTCCTGGCCGAGCTTGTCGCGCTGCCCTTTGCTTGGCCGCCAGCCCTGCAGGTCGCGGTCGATATCTACGCGGATGACCTTGTAGGGGGCGAGGAAGCCATCCTCAATGCCCTGCTTGAGCGAGTAGGTGTAGAGCGGCTCGCCGAAGTAGTCGATGTTGGAGACCTCTTTCGTCTCCTTGGGCGTGGCGGTCAGGCCGATATGGGTGGCAGAGGTGAAGTAGTCGAGCACCCGGCGCCAGGCGGAATCCACCGCGGCACTGCCCCGGTGGCATTCGTCGATGACGATCAGATCGAAGAAGTCCGGCGAGAACTGGCGGTAGATGTTCTGCTCCTCTTCGTTGCCGGTCACCGCCTGGTAGAGCGAGAGATAGATCTCATATGACTTGTCCACCGTGCGGTTGGTGACCTTGGTCATGGCCTGGCCGAAGGGCTTGAAGTCGTTGTTCTTGGTCTGGTCGACCAGGATGTTGCGGTCGGCCAGGAAAAGGATGCGCTTCTTCTGTTTGGCCTTCCACAGCCGCCAGATGATCTGGAAAGCGGTGAAGGTCTTGCCGGTGCCGGTGGCCATTACCAGCAGGATGCGATCCTGGCCGCGGGCCACTGCCTCCACGGTGCGGTTGATGGCGATACGCTGGTAGTAGCGCGGGCTGCGGCCGCTGCCGTCGTCATAGTAGGGCTGCTCCACCACCGGGCGTTCGGCAGGCCCAAGGCCCCGGTAGCGGCAGTAGCGTTCCCAGAGCATCTCCGGGGAGGGGAAGTCGTCTAGGCCGAGCACGGTTTCGGTCTGCTCGGCTTGGCCGGTGCGGTCGTGGAACAGGAAGCCATCACCGTTGCTGGTGAACACGAAGGGCACGTCCAGGGCGTCGCTGTAGGCGAGCGCCTGCTGCATGCCGTCTCCGAGGCCGTGCTTGTTGTCCTTGGCTTCGATCACCGCGATGGGCTGGTTCTTCTGGTAGCTGAGCAGGTAGTCGGCTCGGCGGCGCTTGCCGCGAATATGCATCCGCCCGCGCACGATGATGCGGCCGGCGGTGAAGGAGACCTCCTCGCGTACCTGGGTCTGGATGTCCCAGCCGGCGCGCGTCAGCGCCGGGGTGATGAACTTGGTGCAGATGTCCCGTTCGCTGAGGGCCTTCTTGTCCATGGCAGCATCCTGCTAGGTGATGGCTTCTACTGGCATTACCTCGTAGTTTACGGTATGTAACGTTATTAATCACTTCGGCTGAAGTCGGCTTAGGCAACGCATGGGACGTTTTAACCAAGCGACGGAGCCGTGAGCTCACACCGCCTGCTGGAAGGGGTAGGCGGACAAGGAGAAATTGCTTTGGATTGCAGCCTGCTGGTCAGCCTCCGCCAATATCGCCCTCGCGAGGGCCGAGACTCGCTGGAAAATTTTATCACGGAGGTATTTGCGTGGCTGTTGCGCAACTCCAGCGGAATCAGCAATGCCTTCCTGTTGCAGCTACAGCGTGCCATGCCTGAGGGGCAAGGCTTTGACCTGCCTACCGAGGAAGATGAGGTCGAGTGGAGCACACAAGCTCGCTTAGGGAGTCGTCGACCCGACATGCAAGCGATCTGGCCAGGTATGGCGGTGCTCTTCGAGCACAAGGTCTGGTCTGGACTGGGGGATGCTCAGATCAAGGGTTACCGTGAACTGGCTCAGCTGGAGTACCCCAATGAGGAAGTGCGCATTGTGGCCATTACCGCCAGCCGCCATCAGCACAGCACCGAAGCCGATGCCAACCTCTGCTGGAGCGACATTCATGAGGTATTGAAGGAGTACCTGGGCAAGGTAGAGGAAGCAACGGAGCGCTTCCATATTGAAAATTTTCTCGCTCTGTTGGCGCATGAGGGCCTTCAGCCAGCAGCACCAATTGCACACGAAGCCATCCGTTACTTCCCCACTGCGGGAAAACTACCGCAGAAGCTGGAGCAGGCCTTCACCCTCCTTGCTTCCCGAGACTGGCCATTGGGTGGGAACTATCAGGCCGTAATGAAGCGCCTCCGATGGGGGCGGATCGGCATCGAATTCCATCGCACCGACGCAAAACGAAAATGGAGCCCAGGAATCTTCATTGGGTGCGTACTCGACGGCAGCGATCACCTCATCGATCACCGGATCGAAGATAGCGTTAAGCTGCAACTGATACTCGATTTCAGCCAAGGGCTCCATCACCATTACCCCGCTATGACCAGCTATCGCGTCTTGAAGGCCACGCTGGCAGAGATTAGCCAAGAAAGCCGGTGGACTTTCTACGATCATGGTGAGGACCGACCTCAGACCAATAACTACCACCCACTCTACCTGGAAACGCCGCTGCTTGACGTTCTCCGTGGGACCACGACCATGGAAGACCAGCGTGATCGCATTTTTTCTGTTGCATGCGAAGCGTTGGACTTGCTACAGCACGGTGGATGGTTGGATAGGCTGTGTGACGAATGCGATGCAATTGAGGAGGGTTGAGGGATGGCTGCTTTCGACCCAAAGCTGACATATCGGCAATGACTGCGATCTCATGATTTGTGCTATGCAGTATGCGTGATTATTGGTGTTATAAGAGTGAGTAACCTGACTCTTTGATGATATAAAGGTAGGGTGCTAATGGAGCAGCTTAAGGTACAATTCTCAAACTGTTATGGAATCTCATCACTTGATGAAATTTTTGATTTTACAAGCAACCGAAATAAGGCCAAGGCATATGCTGTATATGCTCCGAATGGCTTAATGAAAACGTCATTCGCTAAAACGTTTGAAAAATTGTCTAAAGGAGAACAACCCAAAGAAGAGCGATTTGGTCGTCAAGTTGATTGTATTGTTGAAGTTGACGGTGTCGGGATTAACGCGGAAGATGTATATGTTCTTAAGGCTGAAGTTGATATTGATTCGGACACTGAAGCAGTAACAAATATTTTAATTAATGAGGAGTATAAATCTAGATACGACTCATTGGTTAAAGAGTTAACGCAAATTAAGTCTAAGCTAATATCTGCGCTTCAAAAGAAGTCGAAAGTGAAGAAGGCGGAAGTAGAAGATAAACTGACCCAAGACTTCGGTTGCGATGACTTTTTTCATTGCATTAAGCTAGCGAACGATATCACGATTAATGAAGATCTAGGCAGTTTCTTCTATGGAGAAATATTCGATCCCAAAGCATCAGGTGTTATCGAGAGTCAAGAATTTATCGATAAGGCTGAGGAATTTAATCGCCGATATCAGGAGCTGTTTGAGAAAGAAGGAACAATATATAAAAGAGGTGTCTTTAATCCGATGAAAGCGGATGGCGCCTTTTCAGGTTTATATAAGAATGGTTTTTTTGATGCCGGTCATAAAGTACATCTATCAGGAGATGAAGAATCAGTTAGTTACGAGCGGATTCAGGAAAAGATAGAAGCTATTCATCACTCCATTGATCGAGATAGTGAGCTAAAGAAAATACGAGAATCTCTTGCAAAAAATGCACAAACACAGGCATATGCCGAAATTTTTGAGAAGCTGTCTTCAGAAGAAGTAGAATATCTTTTAACTAAAATAAGGGAGGAAAACCAGGGAGAATTCAAGAAGCAGCTGTGGGCTTATTATGTTAAAAATTGCTCGGAAACTGCCAGCCTTATTTCCGCCCACGAGGACAGTAAACATGAAATAAGGGAAATCGAGTCGATAGCAGCCATAGAAGCGCCAAACTGGGCTAAAGCGGTAGATCTTTTCAACGATAGATTTGTTGACATGCCGTTTACTTTGTCTCTTTTTAATCAGGCTGAAGCTGCGCTTGGGAAAGAAAAAGCCAATTTAAAGTTTACATTTAAAGATGGAGAGGATCGGGTAGACTGCACAAGGAGTCAAGTTAAATCACTCAGTCAAGGTGAAAAACGTGCACTTTACCTACTGAATTTTATTTTTGATGTGGAAGATAGAAAGCGGCTGCAGAAGGAAACTCTGTTCGTTATTGATGATGCGGCAGATTCATTTGATTATAAAAACAAGCATGCAATTGTGCAGTATCTAGAGGACCTTTCTGATGAAAGTTTCTTTTCTCAGATCATCCTTACTCATAATTTCGATTTTTTCAGGACATTAGCAAATAACTTTGTGCACAGAGATCGGTGCATGATGGCTAACCGAAATCAAGGCAGTATAGCTCTTTCAAAGGCCGAAGGAATAAAGAATTATTTTGTTAATGTCTGGAAAAGAAAAATTAGTACTGATGATTTTGTGCTTTGTGCCACCGTGCCTTTCACAAGAAATATTATTGAGTATACCAGAGGAGAAGACAACGTCGATTATTTAAAGCTAACAAGTTTGTTGCACTGGAAAAGTGATACTTCACAGATGACGGTTGGAAGTTACTTGTCGATTTATAATGGGGTTTTTGGAACGGAACACCCGGATGATCGCAGTGAGCTGTTTATCGAGTTGCTTTTTGAAAAGGCTGATGAGATATCAGTCAGGGGTGTACATGAAGGCCTTAACTTAGAAGACAAGGTTCTCCTGTCAATGGCTATTAGGTTAAAGGCTGAAATTTTTATTACTGATGAGCTGAGAGTGTTAAAAGGGGATGCCAACTTTTGGTGTCAATCCAAAAATCAATTTGGGGTTCTTGTCAAACAATATTTGGCCGAACAGCCTGAGGGAGGCGCGGTGAGAAGCTTGGAAAAAGTTAGTGTCACTGTTAGCTCGAACATTCATCTTAATTCTTTTATGTATGAGCCGATATTAGACCTAACTGTTGAGCACTTGATTGAGCTGTATGATGAAATTAAAGGTTTGTCTGCTTCCGTGTACTCCCCGTAACTGGGCCAAGCAGGGCCACAACTTTTTCGTTGCGGCTTCGCCTACACTCCAAAGCTGCGGGGTTGGCGGTGGTTATATCAGAAACACCTTAAAATCCACTCCTAGCCGGATAGATAAGGAACTTTAGTCTAGGCCGATGTTGTGGTTTGGGCAGTTGACGATCCAAAGCGGCCATGTCAGGAAAGCAGCTGGCGCGTTCATCTAATCATAGGACGCGTCGTCCATACCTGTTGTTGGGCGTCGTAGGCAAATGGGGGTACAGGCATGAATCAAGAAGAAAATGAAGAAGAAATTGATCTGCTAAGCGATGAGGAACAGGCTGATCGACAAGCAAAGCTAGCGAAGCTAGAAAAAGAAAAGAAAGAGTTGTTGGCTTCATTGGCTGGAGGTGACTTCTCCACTCTAAAGACAAAAGTAGCCTATATCCTAAACCTGTATCCCCAGGCACGTAATAGCGACATCACGTTATCAATAAAGTATTGGGAAACCTTTCAGCCTGATGTATATAACGAATCGGGCATTCTTCCGAAGGATTTATTTAAACTCGAAAGACTGCACTACATCGTTCGGGCGAGAGCAAAAATACAAAATGAATATGGGCTGTTCACTTCTGATTCACCGGTGAAAAAGTTCCGGAAAAAGCGCGAAGAGGAAATGCAGGATGAGGTCCTCAAAGACGCCAGCCCACGGAAGGTGATCACAGTTTTTTCCGATGAAACTGGTAAAAACCAGGACTATGTGGTCGTGGCTTCGGTTTGGGTTCTTACTGGTCGTGCAGTCTATACAGTAAGCAAAAATATTTCAGACTGGCAAAGCTCTTCTCTGTGGGCCAATAGAGAAATTCATTTTGCTAAATTTGGTAAAAGAGACGGCGATGCACTCGCTGAGTACCTAAATATAATCCAAGCAAATCGCGAGTTTTTAAGCTTCAAGGCGATTGCAGTTAAACGCAGTCACACAAAGCGAAAAATTGAAGATGTGGTTGAGAAACTTCACGAGCATATGCTCATAAATGGCATAGAGCATGAAGTGGAACATCATCGAGTTAATCCGCCGCAAACTATTAACGTGACTCTGGACGAAGAGCAGTCACTAGACGCAATTACGCTGGCTGAGGTGAAGCGCAGAGTAAATTCGCATTTTGAAGATAGATTTGATGGTGAGATGGAGTTAGGTACACTGGAATCAATTTCTTCTCGCAAAAGCCCAATGGTTCAACTTGCTGATCTCATTGCGGGCGCAATTAATCGAAAGCTAAACCACTTAGGTGAAAAAAACCATAAGGATGAAATGGCGGATAGAGTAATTCATGCTCTAGACCTGCAGCTTGGTGAAGAAGAAGTGGATGGAATTGATGCCACAACACTTTTCAAAATCTGATAGCTGTAACCAATGCGTCAACGGGATCGGTTTTCCGCTGTCGCTCGAAGCCGGCCCGTTACGCCGGTGTTAAGCACGTGGAGCCAAGTATGAAAGAGTTTGGAACAAGAGTTGATGAAAGTATCGAAACGCGCCACGCGGCGGAGTCAGTTATTGAAAGGGTATACTTGGCTGTGCAACAGCTATGCATTGGTCAGGGGGATGTAAGAGCGAGGCTGAAAACTGCAGTGCTGACACTTTTGCCTCTCCAAGAAAAGGAGTTTCCTGAAGAGCTCAGGAAAGATTTCAGCTGGGTTATATCTCAATCAACCAAGTATCGATCAGAGATGCCAAAGTTTCGAGGCGACCTTGAGACGACCCTCCGTAGAATCAGAAACTCAACCGGTCAAAAAATTGCTGAACGTATTTTTCATATTTATTCACGTCTTCAGGACATTCGCGGGTTTCCTCTGCTTGAGTATCGTGATCCGAGAGAATAGGTTTAAAGAACGGCTGTTTCCAACCCTTCGGGGCTGGGACAGCCTTTTCCGCCGCTCTGCGGCTACAAGTACACCCCAAACTGGGAATTATGCGAATCGGTGATGCTATGCGTTATAACATGGAAGATGGCTACGGCCTCAAGCACCTTTTCGAGAATATATTTGGCCGAAAAGCATGGTATGAACTGAAGCACTGCTCAGATATTGCTATATGGAAGAAATATTGTTCTCGGCTTCTATCTGCAATAGAGGTTTCAGCAATATCTACTGTTCAAATAGCTGATGATGCTTGGTTTCAAGAGCTTTCTGGAGAAGTTGGTCATGGGAAAGAGATGGTGAGGATTTCTGAGGGCTTCGAACAGTTATTCGCCAATTTGGCTGCTTCACTGGGAAGAATAAGCTTTTTGCAGCTGGGTTTGATTCCAAGCAGACTTGCGCAGGAAAATATTACCTTGCGACATCCAAGTAACTGGAAATTAGATCGCTACCGTTCTGTCCAGTATGTGCAGAATGCAGATCAACGGCGAAATTCACATAACAAGAAAAAACAGACGGGCGCATAAATACGTCACTGTTTTGGCATTATATCAGAAAATTCTCAACGGCCGCTTCTGGCCGATAGCAGCTACACGCACATGTTGTCATTATGGTAAGGGCAGAGACTGGCTGCAATTGAAGATGGTCAGCGAATGATTTGTGCTAGCTTTGACACATGAGCCAGTCGGCTTCCGTTGATCGTGTAGCGGCAGATATGCAGGCCGTGAGCAAGAGGTGGTAACAAACTTAATGGAATCATCATATTCTTCCAGCCGATTGCCCCTTGTCACCTTCCTTGATGTCGAGGCATCAGGACTTCGACAGCCAGACAGCTACCCCATCGAGATCGGTTGGTCCGACACGCTGGGCAACAGTGATGCGTTTCTGATCTATCCCGTCGATACCTGGTCCCATTGGGACAAACAGGCTGAGGTTCTGCATGGCATTCCGCATACCCAGCTTCTCGAAGAAGGCATCACCGTCATCGAAGCCGCCAATCGACTGAATGACATGCTGGGGGTCGAGAGGGTCTACTGCGACGCATTGTCGTTCGACGGCTTCTGGCTAGATCGGCTCTTCAAGGCAGCAGGAATGGAGCGCTCATTTTTGCTGTCCGATGTTTTCGAACTTTACGGTGCGCTGGGTGCCGAGCTGGCAGGAGAGATGGTGAGAAAACTAAAGGAGATCCCGACCACGCATCGTGCTCAAGAAGATGCCGAGCGGTATGCGGCGGCATACCGTGAGATGATGGCGGGCCTCCACAAGTAGCCGACAAAGTCCCGAAGCAACGCTATCATGTGGGCCTTGGCTGCCCGATTAGGCACAATACCCATGCTGTAGCTGACCGAGTAATTCTTCCGCCAACAAAAAGCCGGGGGTCGTAAAGGCCGCGTGCATCGCACTTTGGCCATCCAGTGTCTGGCGTTGCTTATACAACCAATCGAGTGCTATCTGACGGTTGCCAACGACCACCTCAGCCTGCAGAGCGAGCCGTCCGACACGGTACAGGCGGTCGCCTTCGCACATGGTGAGTGTCTTCCCCTGGATACGCCGCTGTCGGAGTGCATGTGAGCTAGCGATGCAGAACTCGGTCGGGTCCAGACCGAACTCGCTGAGCCTGTCGAGAGCGGACAGCGGGACGCCGTCACGGATCAGCGTATCTGCACTGGTTCCATAGGCCCTACCGGTGGGCTAGCTGGAGGCATCCTCCCGGTTAGCTCATGGAGCAAGGGGCGAGCCAGTCGATCCATACCGCTACGGAGCACCTTGAGCCGGCGAGGATGTCTTTCGGTCCGGGCGAGAGGGCTGAGTCGTGCCGTATGGTTGGTCTGCTCAGAAGGCAGGCTTCGCTGCTTGCTACCTATTTGCTACCTAGAGCGGGGCGCAACGCAAAACCGCCACCCGGCATGATCCGTAAGTGGCGGTTTTGACTGAATTCTTTGGTCGGAGTAGCAGGATTCGAACCTACGACCTCTGCCTCCCGAAGGCAGCGCTCTACCAAGCTGAGCTATACTCCGTTACTTCTATTGCTTCCTTTTCGAGCCGCTTTCGGGCGATGCTCGACGTCGGCTCCGGGGGCCGACGGATGGGCATTATACGCAAAAGCCATGGCCTTGCAAGCCCCGCTGCGGCGCCTTCAGTGCTGGCGCTCCACCGCGAGCCGGGCCAGGTCGGCCATACTGTCGCGGTAGCGGCTGGGGGGCAGGAAATCGAGCTGCTCCAGCGCCTTGGCCGACATCTCTTCTGCGCGTGCCCGTGTGTAGTCCAGCGCGCCGGTATCGCGCACGATGGCCAGCACCTCGTCGAGCCGTTCGAGACCGCCCTGGCGAATGGCCTGGCGGATCGTCCTGGCCTGGTCCGGGGTGCCGGCAGCCATGGCCTGGATCAGTGGCAGGGTCGGCTTGCCCTCGGCCAGGTCGTCGCCCACGTTCTTGCCCATCGCCTTGGCGTCGCCCTGGTAGTCGAGCAGGTCGTCGACGAGCTGGAACGCCAGCCCCAGGTAGCGGCCATAAAGCTGCAGCGCCGCTTCCTGCTGCGGGTCGGCTTCGGCCAGCACTGCGCCGCTGTGGGTGGCGGCCTCGAACAGCATGGCGGTCTTGCCCTGGATGGTCTCGAAGTAGACGGTTTCATCGACGTCCGGATTGCCCACGTTGGTCAGCTGCTGCACCTCACCCTCGGCAATGATGCAGGTGGCACCGGAAAGTATGCCCATGATCTTGAGCGAGCCGATCTCGACCATCATCTGGAAGGAGCGGGAATAGAGGTAGTCGCCTACCAGCACGGAGGGGGCGTTGCCCCAGGCGTCGTTGGCGGTGGCGCGGCCACGGCGCATGTGCGATTCGTCGACCACGTCGTCGTGCAGCAGGGTCGAGGTGTGCATGAATTCGATCAGCGTGGCCAGCGAGATGTGCTTGTCGCCCTGATAGCCCAGAGCGCGGGCGGCGAGCAGTACCAGCAGCGGGCGCAGCCGCTTGCCGCCGCTGGCGATGATGTACTGACCGATGGTCTCGACCAGCGGCACCCGCGACGCCAGCTGCTCCTTGATGGTGCGGTTGACCGCGGCAAAGTCGTCGGCGACTGCCGCATGCAGTGACGAAGAGGCGGTGTTGCTGTCAGACGAACGGGGTGAGGCGTTGGCTGGCATGAGGCAGTGTCATCGGGCTGTTGGGCCGGCATGCCGGACATGGCAGTGGCCTTGGGCTGCGGCTCATGCTATGGCCCACCCATGTGGGCGTCAAGCTACGCCGCGGTGCGTGCCTGCGGCGATGCCTCGGTCGGTGTGAGCAGTGCTTGAACGCCCCGCGGGGCGCGGTTATAATGCGCGGCCCACTCATCATGCTCCCTGTCAGATGGCTGCCGAAAGGGGCGCCACTCGAAGCAGGCCGACGAAGAGCCAACCCCGATGAGTTCTGGAGAGAGACACATGTACGCTGTTATCAAGAGCGGTGGCAAGCAGTACCGCGTTCAGGAAGGTCAGACCCTCAAGCTCGAGAAGCTGGAAATCCCCACCGGCGAAACCATCGAGTTCGATGAGGTGCTGCTGGTTGCCAACGGCGACGACGTGACCGTCGGCGCTCCGCTGGTCGCGGGCGCCAAGGTGGCTGCCGAGATCGTTTCCCACGGCCGTGGCGAGAAGATCCGCATCATCAAGTTCCGTCGTCGCAAGCATCACATGAAGCGTCAGGGCCACCGTCAGTGGTTCACTGAAGTCAAGATCACCGGGATTTCCGCCTAAGCGGCTTCCCCTTAACGAGCGAGGACTTTGCAATGGCTCATAAGAAGGCAGCCGGCTCTACCCGTAACGGCCGCGATTCAGAATCCAAACGCCTTGGTGTCAAGCTGTTCGGCGGTCAGGCCGTCACCGCTGGCAACATCATCGTGCGTCAGCGCGGCACCCGCTTCCACGCCGGTACCGGCGTCGGCGTCGGCCGCGACCACACCCTGTTCGCCCTGAGCGACGGTGTGATCAAGTTCGAGACCAAGGGTCCGAAGAACCGCAAGTTCGTCAGCGTCGTCTCTGCCTGAGAACGCACGAACCGGTAGATGGAAGGCCCCGCTCAGGCGGGGCCTTCTTGTATCATGACGGTAGATACCGTCGGGAGAGTCACAATGCAGTTCGTCGACGAAGCCTCGATCATCGTGGAAGCGGGCAGGGGAGGTAACGGCTGCCTGAGCTTTCGCCGCGAGAAATACGTGCCCAAGGGTGGTCCCGATGGCGGCGACGGCGGGCATGGCGGCAGCGTCTACCTGGTGGGCGACGATGCCCTCAATACGCTGATCGACTTCAAGTACCAGCGCTTTTATCAGGCCGAGAGCGGTCGCCCCGGCCAGGGGCGCCAGATGAGCGGTCGCGCCGGCAGCGACCTGGTGGTCAAGGTGCCGGTGGGCACCACCGTGATCGACGAGGACACCCTCGAGGTGATCGCCGACATCACCGAGATCGGCCAGCAGGTGCTGGTGGCCCAGGGCGGTCGCCGCGGGCTCGGCAACATTCATTTCAAGTCGTCGACCAACCGGGCGCCGCGCAAGACCACGCCGGGTACCGACGGCGAGCGGCGCAACCTGCGCCTGGAGATGAAGGTGATGGCCGACGTCGGCCTGCTGGGCATGCCCAATGCCGGCAAGTCGACCCTGATCCGCTCGGTTTCCGCAGCCAAGCCCAAGGTGGCCGACTACCCCTTCACGACGCTGGTGCCCAACCTCGGCGTGGTCAAGCTGGGCATGCACGAGCACTTCGTGATGGCCGACGTGCCGGGGCTGATCGAGGGTGCCTCGGACGGTGCCGGGCTGGGGCTGCGTTTCCTCAAGCACCTGACCCGTACCCGCCTGCTCTTCCACGTGGTCGACGTAGCGCCGTTCGACGAGTCCGACCCGGTCGAGGTGGCCCGGGCCATCGCCCACGAACTCGAGCAGTTCTCGCCGACCCTGGCCGAGCGTCCACGCTGGCTGGTACTCAACAAGCTCGACCTGGTGCCCGCCGAGGAGCGCGAGGCGCGGGTAGCCGCCATCGTCGAGGGGCTGGGCTGGACGGGCCCCGTGTTCCGCATCTCGGCGATCAGCGGCGAGGGCACCGATGCCCTGGTGCAGGCGGCGCATCGCTGGCTCACCGAGCAGCGCCGGCTGGAGAACGAAGACGAGGAGGCCGCCGAGCGCGAGCGCGAGATGCGCGAGCGCATGGAGGCCGAGGCGGTGGCGCGCACCGAGGCGCGCCTGGGTCGCCGGCGCAAGCGCCGCGATCAGGACGACGATGACGATGACTTCGACGATGATGATTATGATGTCGAGGTCGAATACGCCCCCTAGGTGGAACACTGGCTGCGCTCGGCCATACGTCGTTAAACCTTGGCTCAAGATGCTCATTTGCAACAGCAAACTCCGCTCTTTCGCCAAGGTTTGCCTAGTCTGGCCATCGCTCGCGCAGTGTCTCAAGGTTGGGGAATCGCAGCAGCCTTGTTGGAGAGTGAACAGGTGAGCAACGAGCGGGTTCCGGGTCGCGATGCGCTGCGTGGCGCTCGCCGGGTGGTGGTGAAGATCGGCAGTGCGCTGCTGACCAACGATGGGCGCGGCCTCGACGAGGCGGCGATCGGCGGCTGGGTGGACCAGATCGCTGCGCTGCATCGTCAGGGGCTCGAGGTGGTGCTGGTGTCGTCGGGCGCCGTGGCGGCCGGCATGGTGCGGCTGGGCTGGCAGGCCCGACCTTCGGCGGTGCATGAGCTGCAGGCCGCCGCCGCGGTGGGCCAGAACGGCCTGACTCAGTGCTACGAGCACCACTTTGCACGCCATGGGCTGCTCACTGCCCAGGTGCTGCTGACCCACGACGACCTCTCCAATCGCAAGCGCTACCTCAACGCGCGTTCGGCGCTGCGCACCCTGGTCGACCTGCGCGTGATCCCGGTGATCAACGAGAACGATACCGTGGTCACCGACGAGATCCGCTTCGGCGACAACGACACCCTGGGCGCGCTGGTGGCCAACCTGCTCGAGGCCGAGGCGCTGGTGATCCTCACCGACCAGGAGGGGTTATTCGACGCCGATCCACGCCACAATCCCGAGGCCTCTCTCATCAGCGAAGGGCGGGCCGACGATCCGGCGCTGGCCGCCATGGCCGGCGGCGGCGGTGCGCTGGGGCGCGGCGGGATGACCACCAAGGTCCAGGCGGCTCGCCTGGCGGCGCGCTCCGGTGCCGTCACGGTGATCGCCAGCGGGCGCCAGCCCGAGGTGCTGACCCGGCTGGCCGAAGGGGAGCCGCTGGGCACGCTGCTGCGTCCGGAAGAGGCCCCCATGGCGGCGCGCAAGCGCTGGCTGGCCGGCCAACTGCAGGTGCGCGGCAGCCTCACGCTGGACGCCGGGGCGGTGAAGGTACTGCGTGGCAGCGGCTCGAGCCTGCTGGCGGTGGGGGTCAAGGCGCTGTCGGGCGACTTCGTGCGTGGCGACATGGTGCTGTGCGTCGACGAACAGGGCCAGCGTATCGCCAAGGGGCTGGTCAACTACGGTGCCGACGAGGCGCGGCGTATTCTCGGTCAGCCGAGCCATCAGATCGAGGCGATTCTCGGCTACATGGAAGCGCCGGAGCTGATCCACCGCGACAACCTGGTGGTGCTGTGACGCAGTGTTTGCGCGGCATGTAGCATGACGCCGCGCACCTGTGGTAGTATGCGCCATCCTCTCAGACACGGCCCGTCGACAACCTTCGCGTTGGCGAGATGGCCAGGCCGGCAGGAAAGCGAAATTTCCAAGCCGGACAAATCGTTATCGATGCCGCCCCAGACCGGGCGGCGTCAAAGTTTTCCAGGAGATAGTCAGTGGCAAACAGCAAGCAAGCCCGCAAGCGTGCCCGTCAGGCGGAAGGCCGTCGTGTTCTGAAGGCGAGCCAGCGCGCCATGGTGCGTACCTATGTGAAGCGCGTCATCAAGGCCATCAACGGCGGCGACCACGCCACCGCCATGGCCGAGTTCCAGAAGGCGCAGCCGGTCATCGACCGCATCGCCGACAAGGACGTGCTCTCCAAGAAGAAGGCTGCGCGCCTGAAGAGCCGCCTGAACAAGCGAATTAAGGCGCTGGCTGCGTAAAGCCGGTCGCCTGGAGACGTCGCGAACCCATGCCCTCGGGCCACGTTTGCGACGCTCGTGAAAAACCGGCTGCGGCCGGTTTTTTTGTGCCTGTGCATTTGCCAAGGCTGAATGGTCGAGGATGGGAGCGGTGACGGAACCCGAGAAGTTGCCCGATTCAGCAAAGTCGAGCGCGCCCCTGGTGGCCGAGGACGACCGCGCCGTGGCGCCCAAGGCCGGTGGGCTGATGCGCTCCGGCCTGGTGGTGGGTGCCATGACCATGCTGTCGCGGGTCATGGGGCTGGCGCGCGATGTGGTGGTGGCGACCCTGTTCGGTGCCGGCAACGGCGCCGACGCCTTCTTCGTGGCGTTCAAGATTCCCAATTTCATGCGCCGCCTGTTTGCCGAGGGCGCCTTCAACCAGGCCTTCGTGCCGGTGCTCTCCGAGTATGCCACCCGCGGCAGCAAGCGCGAGGTGCGCGAGTTGCTCGACGCGGTGGCCGGCAGCCTCACGGCGGTGCTGGCGTTGATCACCGCCCTGGCCATGCTCGCCGCGCCCTGGCTGGTGTGGGTTTTCGCTCCCGGCTTCGGCCGCGACCCGGCCAAGCTGGCGCTCACCGCCGACATGCTGCGGCTGACCTTCCCCTATCTGCTGCTGGTCTCGCTCACTGCCTTCGCCGGCAGCGTGCTCAACACCTGGAACCGTTTTGCCGTACCGGCCTTCACGCCGGTGCTGCTCAATCTTTCGCTGATCGGGGCGGCCGTGCTGCTCACGCCCTTGATGAGCGAGCCGGCCATGGCGCTGGCCTGGGGTGTGCTGATCGCCGGCGTTGCCCAGCTCGCCTTCCAGGTGCCGTTCCTTGCCCGCCTGGGGCTGATGCCGCGGCCCTGGCCCAACTTCGCCCACAGCGGGGTGAAACGCATCCTGATATTGATGGCGCCGGCTCTGTTCGGCGTCTCGGTGTCGCAGATCAACCTGCTGCTGGACACCGTGCTGGCCTCGCTGCTCACTCCCGGCAGCGTTTCCTGGCTCTACTACTCCGACCGCCTGGTGGAGCTGCCGCTGGGGGTGTTCGGCATCGCCATCGGCACGGTGATCCTGCCGGCGCTCTCCAAGCGTCATGCCGAGCAGTCGGGCGAGCATTTCGCCGCGATGCTCGACTGGGCGGTGCGCGCCGTGCTGCTGCTAGGCCTGCCGGCGGCGCTGGCCCTGGCGATCCTGGCCGAGCCGCTGCTGATCTCGCTGTTCCACTACGGCGCCATGACCGAGCACGACATCGTCATGGCGGCCATGAGTCTGCGCGCTTATGCCTTCGGCCTGGTCGCCTTCATGCTGATCAAGGTGCTGGCACCGGGCTTCTTTGCCCGTCAGAACACCAAGACCCCGGTTAAGGTCGGCATCATCGCCATGGTCGCCAACATGGTGTTCAACCTGATCCTGATCTGGCCGCTGGCCCACGCCGGCCTGGCCCTGGCCACGGCGCTGTCGGCCTTCCTCAACGCCGGTCTGCTGGGCTGGCTGCTGCACAAGCAGGGCGTGCTGGTGTTCCAGCCGGGCTGGGGGCGCTATGCCGTGCAATTGGTAGGCGGCTGCGTGGTGATGAGCGTGGGCCTGGCCTGGCTGGCGCCGGAGTGGCAGCAGTGGCTCGAATGGGGTGTGTCGGCGCGGGTGCAGTGGCTGGCCTTGTTGGTAGTGGTCGGCGCGGCGATCTACTTCGCCTGGCTGGCCGCCCTGGGCGTCAGGCCGCGGCATTTTCGTATGCGCGGGTAGGGCACCCCTCGGTGGGGGAGCCGGAAGCCTCGTGAAGCGGATCGCCGGCTGTCAAGGGAACTGGGGTTCGCTATAATCTTCCCCTTTGTACGTTTTTCAACCAGAAGGCTTAGTGAAGACTGAATGGAAGTCATTCGAGGACTGCACAATCTGCGCGAGGAGCATCGCGGCTGCGTGGCCACCATCGGCAATTTCGATGGCGTGCACCGCGGCCACCAGGCGATTCTCGACCAGTGCCGGGAGCAGGCCTCGAAGCTGCGCCTGCCGGTCACGGTGGTGGTGTTCGAGCCCCAGCCGCGGGAGTTCTTCGCCGGCGACCAGGCGCCGCCACGGTTGACCCGCCTGCGCGAGAAGGTGCGCCTGCTGGGCGAGAGCGGGGTCGATTACGTGCTTTGCCTGCCGTTCAACGAGCGCCTGCGCAGCCTCACTGCGGTGGAATTCATCGACCGCGTGCTGGTCGAAGGACTGGGAGTACGCCACCTGGTGGTGGGCGACGACTTCCGCTTCGGCTGCGATCGCAGCGGCGATTTCAGCCTGCTGGCCGAAGAGGGCGAGCGGCGCGGTCGCGTAGGTTTCAGCGTCGAGCACACGCGCACCTTCGCGCTGGACGACGAGCGGGTTTCCAGCACCCGGGTGCGCACCCTGCTGGCCAGCGGCAACTTCGCCCAGGCGGCACGCATGCTGGGCCGCCCCTATCGTCTCGGCGGCCGCGTGGTCGCCGATCAGCAACTGGGGCGTACCATCGGCGTACCCACCGCCAACCTGCCGCTGCCGCGGCTGCCCCTGGCGCTGCGCGGCGTCTATGCGGTGGTGGTCGAGCTGCCCGGCGGGCACCGTTGCCCCGGCGTGGCCAACATCGGCTGGCGTCCCACGGTGGGCAGCGACCGGCCGGTGCTGGAGGTGCACCTGTTCGACTTCGACGGCGACCTCTACGGACAGCGGCTCACGGTATTCCCCTGCGCCAGGTTGCGCGGCGAGGTGAAGTTCGACGATTTCGCTGCCCTCAAGCAGCAGATCGCGGCCGACCAGGCCCGCGCCCGGCGCTATTTTTCCGATGAGTGCCAGGGGGCCAGGGAGCTTGGCCTGACAGACGACTCACTTCCATTGGCTTCGGCGCCGCTGGCGCGCGAGACCGTGAATTTCGAATCCTCGGCGGGACGTTCCGCCGACCACGACGACGGCTGACTCCCAGGATATGAGCGACTACAAGCACACACTGAACCTGCCCGAAACCGACTTCCCCATGCGCGGCAACCTGCCTCAGCGCGAGCCCGGTCGGGTGTCGCAGTGGCAGGACATGAAGCTCTACCAGCGCCTGCGTGAAGAGCGCCGCGGTCGCGAGACCTTCGTGCTGCACGACGGCCCTCCCTACGCCAACGGCAGCATCCACATCGGTCACGCCGTCAACAAGATCCTCAAGGACATCATCGTCAAGTCGAAGAACCTGGCCGGCTTCGATGCTCCCTACGTGCCCGGCTGGGACTGCCACGGCCTGCCCATCGAGCACAAGGTGGAGACCACCCACGGCAAGCACCTCGAGCCCGAACAGGCGCGCGCCCTGTGTCGCGAGTACGCCGCTTCGCAGATCCAGACCCAGCTCGCCGACTTCGTGCGCCTGGGCGTGATCGGCGATTGGGACCACCCCTACCGCACGATGGACTACGCCAACGAGGCGGGCGAGATCCGCGCCCTGGCCGACATGGTCGCCGCCGGCTACGTGTTCAAGGGGCTCAAGCCGGTCAACTGGTGCTTCGACTGCGGCTCGGCGCTGGCCGAGGCCGAGGTGGAGTACCAGGACAAGAAGTCCGACGCCATCGACGTGGCCTTCCCGGCCGCCGACGAGGGCAAGCTGGCGGCCGCCTTCGGCCTGGCGTCGCTGCCCAAGCCCGCCGCCATCGTGATCTGGACCACCACGCCCTGGACCGTGCCGGCCAACCAGGCGCTCAACGTGCATCCCGAGTTCAGCTACGCCCTGGTCGATACCGGCGAACGCCTGCTGGTGCTGGCCGAAGAGCTGGTCGAGAGCTGTCTGGAGCGCTATGAGCTCAAGGGCGAGGTGATCGCCACCGCCAAGGGCGCGGCGCTCGACCTGATCGAGTTCCGTCATCCGTTCTACGATCGTCTTTCGCCGGTCTATCTGGCCGACTACGTCGAGTCCGAGGTGGGCAGCACCGGTATCGTCCACTCGGCACCGGCCTACGGCGTCGACGACTTCGTCACCTGCCGCGCCCATGGCATGGCGTTCGAGGAGATCAAGAGCCCGGTACAGGGCAACGGCGTCTACGCCGACGACCTGCCGTTCTTCGGTGGCCAGCTGATCTGGAAGGCCAATCCGCAGATCGTCGACAAGCTGCGTGAGGTCGGCGCCCTGCTGGCGCACAAGGTCATCACCCACAGCTACATGCACTGCTGGCGCCACAAGACCCCGGTGATCTATCGCGCCACGGCGCAGTGGTTCGTGGGCATGGACCTCCAAGGGAAAGATGGGCGCACCCTGCGCGAGCGCGCCCTGGAAGGCATTGAGGCGACCCAGTTCACGCCGGCCTGGGGCCAGGCGCGGCTGCACGCCATGATCGCCAATCGTCCCGACTGGTGTATCTCGCGCCAGCGCAACTGGGGCGTGCCGATCCCGTTCTTCCTGCACAAGGCCACCGGCGAGCTGCACCCGCGCACCGTCGAGCTGATGGAAGAGGCCGCCAAGCGCGTCGAGCGTGAGGGCATCGACGCCTGGTTCCGTCTCGACCCGGTCGAGCTGCTGGGCGACGAGGCGGCACAGTACGAGAAAGTCACCGACACTCTCGACGTGTGGTTCGACTCCGGCACCACCCACCGCCACGTGCTGCGCGGCTCGCATCCCCACGGCCATGAGGCCGGCCCCCGCGCCGACCTCTACCTGGAGGGCTCCGACCAGCACCGCGGCTGGTTCCACTCCTCGCTGCTGACCGGCTGCGCCATCGACGGCCACCCGCCGTACCGCGGCCTGTTGACCCATGGCTTCACCGTGGACGCCCAGGGCCGCAAGATGTCCAAGTCGATGGGCAACGTGGTGGCGCCGCAGGAGGTGATGGACAAGCTGGGCGCCGATATCCTGCGCCTGTGGGTCGCCTCCACCGACTATTCGGGCGAGATGGCGGTCTCCGACGAGATCCTCAAGCGCACCGCCGACGTCTACCGGCGCATCCGCAACACCGCGCGCTTCCTGCTGGCCAACCTCAACGGCTTCGATCCGGCCCGCGACAGTGTGGCCTTCGGCGACATGCTGGCACTGGACCAGTGGGTGGTGGACCGTGCCGCCCAGCTCCAGGCGCGCATCGCGAGGGCTTATGAGGAGTACCGCTTCCTCGACGTCTACCAGCAGGTGCACACCTTCTGCTCGCGTGAACTGGGCGGCTTCTACCTCGACGTGATCAAGGATCGTCAATACACCACCCAGGCCGACTCACTGGCCCGGCGCAGCTGTCAGACCGCGCTTTACCACGTGGTCCAGGCGCTGTCGCGCTGGGTGGCGCCGATTCTCAGCTTCACCGCCGAGGAGATCTACGAGAACATCCCCGGCGCCAAGGGCGACAGCGTGCTGCTGGAGACCTACTACGACGGCCTCTCCACGCTGGCGCCGGATGCCGAGATGGGGCGCGAATTCTGGGAGCAGGTGCTCGAGGTCAAGCAGGCAGTCAATAAGTGCCTGGAGGATGCGCGTAACGCCAAGGTGATCAAGGGCAGTCTGGCCGCCGAGGTGACCCTGTTCGTCGACGAGACGCTCGGCTCGACCCTGGCCAAGCTGGGCGAGGAGCTGCGCTTCGTGATGCTCACCAGCGAAGTGCGGCTGGCGCCGCTGGCCGAGGGCCAGAATGTGGAAGATGCCGAGGCCACCGAACTGGCGGGCCTGAAGGTGGCGGTGGCCGCCAGCCCGCACCAGAAGTGCGAGCGCTGCTGGCACCATCGCGAGGACGTGGGCAGCCACGTCGAGTACGCAGACCTGTGCGGCCGCTGTATCAGCAATTTACCGGAGGGGCCGGGTGAGACTCGCCACTATGCGTAACAAGCAGGATGACAGCGGCACTTCGGTGCCGCCGATGAGCAAGCCGCTGCGCTGGCTGTGGCTGGCCGCCGCCGTGGTCGTGCTGGACCTCGGCACCAAGGCACTGATGTCCAGCGTGCTGAGCTACGGCCAGCCGGTGGAGGTGCTGCCGTTCTTCAACCTCACGCTGCTGCACAACACCGGGGCGGCGTTCAGCTTCCTGGCCGGCCATCCCGGCTGGCAGCGCTGGTTCTTCGCCATCATCGCGGTGGGCGCCACGGTGGGCCTGACGATCTGGATGAGCCGGCTCAAGGCCGACGAGAAGCTGCTCGGCGCCTCGCTGGCGCTGATCATCGGCGGTGCCCTGGGCAACCTCTACGATCGCCTGGTGCACGGCTACGTGGTCGATTTTCTCTCCTTCCACGTGGCCGGCTGGTACTACCCGGCCTTCAACGTGGCGGACATCGGCATCACCCTTGGGGCCATCGGCCTGATCTGGGAATCCGTCTTCGAGGGCCGCAAGCAGGCCCGGCGGCGCGGCTGAGCCCAACTGCTATGCTGCTTGGCAAGCCCCGACCAAACGTGCACGAGCGAACGCGTACGACCGACTGAGCGAGAGCAACGATGAGCGAATTTCGCATCGACGAGGGCATGGAAGTGACGCTGCACTTCACCCTCAAGCTGGAGGACGGCACCGTGGTCGACTCCACCCGTGACAAGCAGCCGGCCACCTTCCAGGTGGGCGACGGCAACCTGCCGCCGGGGTTCGAACGCCCGCTGAAAGGATTGGTAGGGGGCGAGAGCGGCAGCTTCGAGATCGCTCCCGAGCATGGTTTCGGTCAGCGCAATCCGCAGAACGTGCAGATGCTCAGCCGCGACGACTTCGAGGAGATCGAGCCCGAGGTGGGCACGGTGATGTCGTTTGCCGACCCCGCCGGCGGTGAACTGCCCGGCGTGATCATCGCTGCCGACGAGCGCAACGTGGAAGTGGACTTCAACCATCCGCTGGCCGGGCGTACCCTGACCTTCGAGGTCGAAGTGTTGGACGTCAGGCCCGCGCAGACACACTGAGTTTGTTAACGACGAGACTCAGCGCTTTCTACGCTTTATCTGTTTCTACCGATGCTCCGACGCATCAAGGCGACGTAACCATGCAAGCTAACCCCGTGCGAATCCGACTGGCCAATCCCCGCGGCTTCTGTGCCGGCGTCGATCGCGCCATCGAGATCGTCAACCGCGCACTGGATGTGTTCGGCCCGCCGATCTATGTGCGCCACGAGGTGGTGCACAACCGCTTCGTGGTCGACACCCTGCGCGAACGCGGCGCCGTCTTCGTCGAGGAGCTCGACGAGGTGCCCGACGACGTCATCGTGATCTTCTCCGCCCACGGCGTTTCCCGGGCGGTGCAGGAGGATGCCGAGCGGCGCGGTCTCAAGGTGTTCGACGCCACCTGCCCGCTGGTCACCAAGGTGCACATGGAGGTGCTGCGCTACGCCAAGCGGGGCCAGGAGTGCATTCTGATCGGTCATGCCGGGCATCCCGAAGTCGAAGGCACCATGGGGCGCTACGATACCACCCACGGCGGTGCCATCTACCTGGTTGAGGACGAGGAAGATGTCGCGCGCCTCGAGGTGAAGGACCCCGCGCGGCTCGCCTTCGTCACCCAGACCACTCTCTCCATGGACGACACCGCGCGGGTGATCGACGCCCTGCGCGCCAAGTTTCCCGAGATTCAGGGGCCGCGCAAGGACGACATCTGCTACGCCACCCAGAACCGTCAGGATGCGGTGCGCGAGCTTGCCGCCGGCTGCGAGCTGCTGCTGGTGGTGGGCAGCCCCAACAGCTCCAACTCAAACCGCCTGCGCGAGCTGGCCGAGCGGGTCGGTACGCCGGCCTATCTGATCGACGACGCCAGCCAGATCGACCCGGCCTGGCTGCAGGGCGTCAACGCCATCGGTATCACCGCCGGGGCCAGCGCGCCGGAAGTGCTGGTCAAGGGCGTGATCGAGCGGCTGCAGGGAATGGGGGCTCAAGCGCCGGAAGAACTGGCCGGCCGTGAGGAAACCATCACCTTCTCGATGCCGCGCGAGCTGCGTGAGCGCGTGATCGTCAGCGATTCGCTATCCTGAGTAAGAATCTCACACTTGGGCGCATGAGCTGAATCATGCTGCACGAGGCGCTCAAGCCGGGGCTGCCCCGGCTTTTTTCATGACACGCCTAGCAGGGGGCGTTGTCATGATACATACTGAAACCAAGTGTAACCAGGCGCGGAGGATCGCCGAGTGACCATTCACGTCTGCCACGCTCGACGGCACTCCCGACTCGACCCGCTCAGGGCGCAGCGCGGCTTTACCCTGATCGAGCTGATGATCACTGTGGCGGTGATCGCCATCCTGGCGTCGATTGCGGTGCCGAGTTACCAAAGGTATGTGCAGAACGCACGGGTCAGCGATGGGCAGGCCAAGTTAATGGAAATAGCTGGTAGATTAGAGCGCTGTTATACAGTTAATAACACATATGCCGGGTGTTTTGATAGTGGCGAGATGCCAGCAACATCGGAGGAAGGATTTTACAGTATCAATTTTTCAGGGTCCCCTGGTGCTACTTTTACTTTGGTGGCAACAGGTTCAAGTAGTGAAGTTAAATGTGCCAGGTTGGAGATAGATCATACTGGACAAAGAGATAGCGATAATGACTGCTGGTAAGTTGAAAAAAAGAGCCGGCTTTACGCTTGTTGAGTTGCTGGTTACAATCGCTGTGATAGCGATCATCGCGACGATTGCCGTACCGGGCTTCCAGGGCATGACGGCCAACAATCGCCTTGCCAGCGATTACAACGAGATTCTATCAGGGCTCAATCTTGCCAGAAGTGAGGCGATAAAGCGGCGTGAAAGCGTTGAGTTTGAAATTACGTCTCCGACACCGTGGGCTTACGAAATATCGGTTGGCTCAGATACGTTGAGAATAAGAAGTGGCACAGGCGGAACATTATCTGTATCTGGCTCTACAAGTATCGTGTTCGATAGCCTGGGGAGGGCGCCTAGTTGCAGCGGCGGATGCACCATAACTCTCACGCATGCTGCTGGAAGCCGCGACATCCTGGTCAATTCCTTTGGCCGCATCGGGCGAGGCTGAAGCCGTGAGGACTAGAACGCAGCAGACCGGTTTCACTCTTGTCGAGGCACTTATCGCCTTGCTGGTATTGTCTATCGGCCTGTTGGGGGTGGCGGCGATGCAGCTCAGAGCCTTGCAGAGTGCCCATATGGGCTATCAGCGGGCGGTGGTGAGTCTGGCCGCCATCGACGCTCAAGAACGGGCATGGGCGGGACTGGCAAGCAACGGTGCCTGTCCGGCAGCCGGCGACATTCAGGGGGACTGGTTGGGTCAATGGTTCGGCACGGGGCGAGTGCTGCTCAACGACGGAAGCAGCCTCACCAACGGTTCCTCGGCCTGTGAATACACCGTGTCGCTAGAGTGGCTGGAGGAGCGCTACTCCACCGGCGAAAGCGGGGATGCCTTCGTTTACCAGTTCCGGTTGCCAGAACTATGACCAGAACCCTGAAACGGCCAATAACCGCTGGTAAAGGGGAGACACGTCGTCAGACGGGCTTCACCCTGGTCGAGCTGATGGTGGCGCTGATGATCGGGCTGATCATCATCCTGGGGGCCGGGCAGCTGTTTCTCATGGGCTTCCAGACCTTTCGCCAGATCGAGCTGCTGAGCAACAAGCAGGCAGCACTGACCTTTGCCACGGAAACGCTGATTCGCGACATTCGTCGCGCCACCGACGTCGACTTCGACAACGGAGCGCTGACAGTGGCATTCACCAATAACAGTGACATGAGCGGCTGTTCGGGAACGGTGGTTCGCGTCTACCGCCTCGGTCAGGCGGCAATCAGTGCCAACGAAGGCTGGTCTCTCAATATGGGACAGGATTGCGAGAGCGCCCCGTCCAATGCTGCATTCGAGCCGTTGGTGACCGCCTTCAACGAAAACGGCTTCTTTGCCGAAGAGATCGATGATGGCGTCTGGGAGATCAGCTTCCAACTGATGGCGGGGCGGAATGGCGAGACGGATTCGTTCACGTTCAACGCCGTCAATCGAAACCAGGCCATAGAATAAAAAATGCCTGCACGGGCGCGGGGGAAGTATGAAAAAGCAACGAGGTGCAGCACTGGTGGTGGTTCTCTCGCTGCTGGCGATGTCGCTCATGCTGGGGATTTCCGGCATGCAGTCGTCGCAGATCGATGAGCGCCTGGCGGGGAATTATCGCTCGGCCTCGATTGCGCAAATGGGAGCGGAGCAAGGGGGAGCTCATGCTTGGAGCTATCTGCGCAATAACAAATGGGATGAGTTTAATGGCCTCATGGGTGATGCTGTCGATTTTTTTGATCAAGAAGAGCTTCCGTCTGGCTTTAATGAAAAGCTGAGTAGCGACCCATGGTCGGCTATTGGAGATCTTGAAAATCACTTTGGCGGAGAAGGTGAGTGTGCAGATATATATAGTTGTTATAGATATAAATATGTGAGACTGAGAAGTGGTGATGTTGCTGGTGTTCCTGCCGGGCTCTATATTGTCTCTGTGGGTGTTCATGGCGCCTCGGAGGATATTGTCAGTCTTCCCGTTTTTATTGATATAAGCGCAGGCATGGTGCCCCTCTCTGATCTCATGCCAATCACGGTCGCTAGTAGAATATATAATTTCAAAGCTGGCAGCAGCAATAGCTTTACCGTTGAAAGGTATGGAGATGATAATTTTGGACCCGCGATCGCCGTATCAACAGCTGCTGATGTAGATGTTGTTAAACAATCTATTGAAGGAAATCCTGATAGATCGGGAAATTATGTACCTGGTCAACGAGACGAAAGCAACCAATATGTTGTAGAAAAAAACGACTTTCCGATTTTCTCAAATGCGCAAGACTTGCAAGTCTTTGTTGAGCGAGTCAAGTCACTTGGTGTGGATGATTCATTAGGTACGGTGGACAACCCTAAGATTACTTATGTAAATGGCAATTATGACATCAAGGATGGTGGTGGCGGAGCAGGTATTTTAATCGTTGATGGCGATTTTACATGGAGTGGGAATAATAATTACGAAGGTCTTATAATTGTTTTGGGGCAAAGTTTTACATATAATGGCGGTGGTGGGGGGCAGGTCAGAGGTGCCTTCTTGCACGCTTCTATATCGGATACTTCCGCCGAGCGGTGGGAGTTTGGGATCGCTGATGCTCAAACTGGATCGGACCTGAGTTTTCAGGGCGGTGGAAATTCTGCTTTCCTTCACGACATTAATGTGTTGAATAGAGCCGCTGGTTTGTTGCCTTCTTCTGTTACCAGTGGGCTCATAGATTCGAAAGAAATGAAGCTGCTGGAAAAGCCAATGATTTCCAGTTGGCGGTAGTAACATGTATTGTAAAATTCGCATAGCTTTTGGCCATGCCCTACCCTGAAAGAACATGGAAGCACTGCCTTGAGGAAGCTCATCTGCTCACTTGGCGGCAGTGCATGAGGTTCTTGCCAGGGAGGCAGCCATGCACCAGCAGCACGGTGCCGCGCTCATCATCGTTCTGTCGCTACTCTCCATCACCTTGATGCTGGGCCTGTCGGGCTACCAGTCCGCTCTCGTGAACGAGCGCCTTGCCGGCAACCATCGTGCTGCCAGTCTGGCTCAGATGGGCGCCGAGGAGGCCGTTTCCTACGCCTGGGGCGAGGGGGGCGAGCACCTCACCTCGGCCGATTTCGTACCCACCACCTCTCTGCAGCCGCTGACGGCCCAGAACTGGGCGTCGTTCTATCCCGGCAGCCGCGCCGGGCCTTGCCGCGGCAACCTGCGCTGCCCCTTTCGCTACGTGCGAGTCGGCGGTCAGTACTTCATCGTTGCCATGGGGGCAATACGTGAAGGTGACCACACCGTGGCCAGCAGCATGCCCGTGGTCGCGCGAGTGGAGTTCAGAGAAATTCCCGACCCGGCCTTTACCCGTGGCCTGTTGAGTGCAGGGTATATCACCGTGACAGGGAACTCCGAACTGACTCCAGCGCGTCGCGCCGACGGTAGTATCGACCCCAACGTCGTGCATGCCAACAGCATCGTCAGCATCAGCGTGCCCGAGGCGCAGAGGGCTTACATTACCTCAGGGGCCGACCGCATGGTGGAGGTGCCGCTACCCGGCCAACGGCCTGGTGAGGAGGATATGTCGCAGTGTACCCGGACCACGCCGCCGGCCTATTGCTACAAGCGCTACGAGCCCGCCATCTTCGACGAGTACCGCAACCGGCCCGGCGTGGTTCGCAGCTGCAACGTCAATCTCAATGCGCTGGCCAGCGGCACCACGGTGTTCTGCGAGGGCAACCTCTCCGTGGGGAGCGGCAGCGTGGAAGGCCGGCAGATCACCCTGGTGGCTACCGGCAGCGTTTCCATGAGCGGTTCCACGACGACGTCACCGCCCGAACGGGCAGAGATCGGCCTGTTCGTGGTCGCGGGGGGCAATATCGAGTTTTCGGGCAGGACCGACAATTACGGGGTGTTCTGGGCCGGTGGTCACGTGCGCCAGAGCGGGACTTCGAGGCTCTACGGCTCCATCGTGGCGGGGAGCTTCATTCAGAGCAGCGGCGGCATCGTCTTCACCAGTATCAACAACGTGACCAACCGCGATGCGTATATCGAGGCGGAGCCGCGTATCGTTGCCTGGCAGTGAGAGGGCCTCGTCGAGAGGCCCTGGAGATCATTGCCCGTTGGGCTTGCGGTAGTGACCCGGCACGGTCACCTTTTCGCCATCGGGAAGACGACGCACGTGAGTGGGAACGTAGATACGTCTGATGACGCTCTTGCGTGACTTGTCGTCCATCCTGCTGCCTCCCGTTTAGTTGATGATGAAACTACTTTAGGGCAGGTCGGGCGTGTCGCGCAATAGCGGCCGTGGTCGGCTGCTCGGTTTACGTCTGGGGCACGGTTGCCTAGGTTATGAGTAGCCGGGCAAGGAGCCGAAGGAGTTGGCATGGAGCAGCTGAACGTCGCTCTCGCCGTCGTGGGAGGGCTGGTACTGGTCGTGGGCCTGCTGTCGAGCCCGCTGGACCGCTCCTGGCTTTCCGCCCCGCTGTTCGCCTTCCTCTTCGGTGTGGCGCTGGGCCCCCACGGATTGAACGTGCTCGATCCGATGGCGTGGGGCGATGGTAAGCAGATGCTCGAGCAGACGGCTCGCCTGACGCTGGGCATCAGCCTGATGGGCATCGCGCTGCGCCTGCCGCCCAGCTATCCCTTCGTACACTGGCGTTCGCTGCTGGTGCTTCTGGCCGCGGGCATGCCGGCCATGTTCCTGATCAGCTCGCTGCTCACCCATTGGGTCATGGGCTGGCCGCTGCTCATGGCGCTGCTGGTGGGCGGGGCCATCTGCGCCACAGATCCGGTGGTGGCCTCTTCGATCGTCACCGGCGGTGTGGCCAAGGAGAACCTGCCCGAGAGCTTCCGCCATCTGCTTTCCAGCGAATCCGGCGCCAACGATGGCTTGGCATATCCGCTGGTGCTGCTGCCGGTGCTGCTGCTGACCCTGCCCGCAGGCGATGCCTGGTTCGACTGGTTCGTCACGATCTGGCTGTGGGAGGTCGGCGGTGGGATATTGATCGGGGTAGCTCTCGGTTGGGCGACAGGACGGGCACTGCAGTGGTCGGAGGAGCGCGGCTATCTCGATCAGCCCTCCTTTCTTTCGATCACCCTGGCCTTGACGCTGCTGGTGCTGGGCTTGGGTGAGCTGCTGGGCACCAACAGCATTCTCGGGGTCTTTGCGGCGGGTCTGGCCTTCGATCAGGAAGTGGGGGGCAAGGAGCGCAGTGAAGAGGACAACGTGCAGGAAGCGGTCAACATTCTGCTGACCATGCCGATCTTCGTGCTGTTCGGCTTGATCGCTCCATGGGCCGAGTGGCGGGCGCTGGGCCCGCAGGGGGTGTTGTTGGCACTGCTGATACTGCTGCTGCGCCGTCTGCCGGCGATTCTATTGCTCAAACCCTGGCTGCCTGCGATGCGCGACCTGCCGATCACCCTGATCATGGGCTGGTTCGGCCCCATCGGGGTATCGGCGCTCTACTACGCCACCTTCATATCGAGTCGAACCGGCTACGACCTGGCCTGGACGGTGGGCACCCTGATCGTGGTGGCGTCCATGCTCGCCCACGGCATGACCGCAGCGCCGCTGGCCTATCGCTATGGGCGCTGGCGGCGTGGCAAGGGTTAACGCACTTCGCGGAAGTGTTCTCTCAGCCGCTCCAGCTCTGCTTCGCTCCACCCATTCGGCTCGGTGAGCGCTACCCAGGCATCGAAGTAGTGCTCGGCGGCGATGGTGTGCCCGTAGCCGGGCGGTGCGCGACCCACGGCCAGGTCGCCGAGCAGCTGCAGCATGGTCACCACCGGGTACCAGCGCAGTTCGGGCAGCACGTCGGGGGCTCGTGGTTCGCGCAGCCACTCCGGCTCGCGATAGAGAATGCGCGGCTCGAAGAAGGTGATCGGGTCGCTGCCATACTGCAGGTAGGCGATGCGGAAATCGCCCCAGTCGCCATTCGCGGCGTCCAGTCCCTGGTACTGGTTCATGAAGCGCACCACGGCACCGTCGCGGAAGGTGGGCAGCCACGAGGGCGAGCCGCCATCACGTTCCCGGGTAACCGTGCGCCAGGTGTCGCTGCGGAAGGGTGGCCCGCTCCACAAGGCACCGTGGAAGGGGTCGTCGATGATGTCGTAGAAGTCGAACGACAGATCCGAGTTGAGCGAGCCGAGGCTGAGGCCATGCAGATAGAGCCGGGGGCGCTCGTCTTCGGGCAGCCCGCTCCAGTATTCGTAGACGGTGGTGAACAGGGCGCGGGCGTTTTCGGCGCCGTAATCCCCTTCGACCAGCAGCGCCAGATGGCTGGGCAGGTAGGAGTACTGCATGGTGGCCGTGGCGATGTCGCCGCGGTGTAGATACTCCACCGTGTTCAGTGCCGCCGGATCGACCCAGCCTCTTCCGGTGGGGGTGGCCAGCACCATCACCGAGCGTTCGAAGGCGCCGACCCGCTGGAGTTCCTGCAGTGCCAGCTGGGCGCGCTCCGCGGGCGTATCCGCTGCACTCAGGCCCACATAGACTCGCACCGGATCCATGGCCACGGCCTCTGCGTCCAGGAAGGCACCTATGTCGTCGGCAGAAGGGCCCTGGGTCACGAAACGCCTGCCGCGTCCGCCGAGCGCTTCCCAACTGATCAAGGAGTGCTCGCTGCCGGTCTTCATCGGATCGGTGGGCGGTGGCAGGTCATCCAATATCAGCTCGTCGATCTGCTGAAAGGAGTTGTCGGCGGCGCGCAGGGCCAGGGTGAAGATGACCCCGTCGATGACCGACCAGAACAGCGCCGCGGCGGCGATCACGCCCAGCAGGTTCGAGATCCGATGCGGCACGAAGCGGCGCATCTTGTGGGCGAGAAAGCGAAAGGTCAGCCGGAACAGCTTGACCAGCAGCCACAGCAGCACGAAGAGCAGCAGGGCGATCACGGCGATGCTGATCGGGCGGATGCCGCTGACCTCCTCCAGTCCCATCAGGTCGCGGATGCGGTTCTGCCAGGCCGAGGCCTGCCACAGGAAGGCCACGGCGATGAGCGTACAGAGGCCGGCCGCCGTCAGCTTGATGACTCGCTCGATACGCGAGCGGGGGCGCGGCAGCTGCAGATAGTCCCACAGCCAGTGGGCGATGAAGCCCAGCGCATAGCCAGCCGAAAAGGAGAGCCCCGAGACGATGCCCTGGGCGTAGGTGGGCCGTGGCAGCAGGCTGGGAGTGAGCGAAAAGGCGAACAGCAGCGTGCCGAGCAGAAGGCCGGCCGTCGAAAAGTGCCTGAGAGCGCTGCGGATTCTCGGGTGCATGGGCATCATCTATTGAGAAAAATGGGCAAATCTTAACGCAACCCTGCCAGCCAGGTGCTGATGAGGGCGGCGAAGCGCTCGCGATAGCGCTGCGCACTGGAACGCTGGGACCACTCTGCCAGGCGTACCGGCTTGCTGTCGCCCATATGGCTTTCGAACAGTTCGGTCAGCTCGGCGGCGAAGCCGGGATGCTCCACTTCCACGTTGGCTTCGAGATTCCAATGCAGACTCCAGTGATCGAAATTGCACGAGCCCACGGTAACCCAGTCGTCGACGATGCAGAACTTGGCGTGGGTGAAGCGAGGTTGATACTCGTAGATATGAATGCCGGCGTCCAGTAGCTCGCCGAAGTGGCGCTGGCCGGCATAGCGCACGCTGGGGTGGTCGTGCCCCTTGCCGGCCACCAGCAGGCGCACGTCCACGCCGCGTCGGGCGATGTCGCCGATCAGTTTGCGCAGCTGCCGTGACGGCAGGAAATAGGGTGTATACATCCACAGCCGTTGCCTGGCCGTGCCCATGCGCTGATGCAGCGAATGGCGAATCGACATGTCGCTCGGCCCCTCGTTGTGCACCAGGCGGGCCGGCATCTCCCATTCCCGAGCGGAAGCGGACGCGGCGGGACGCTCCCGGTCGATGGTGGCCTTGTCGCCCCGGGTACGGGAGGATTCCCACAGATCGGCGAAGAGCCGGATCCAATCTTCCACCACCGGGCCCTCGGCACGCACCACCACGTCGAACCAGTCGCCCAGGTAGTCGTCGGTGAGGCAGTAACCGCCGGTATAGGCGACACGGCGATCGACCAGCAGCAGCTTGCGATGGTTGCGATTCAGATTGCGCCGCAGGCGCCGCATCATGAAGGGGTTGTAGTGGCGCAGGGCCACGCCTGCCGAGGAGAGCCGCTCACGGTCACGCTGCCCGAGGCTCACCGCGCCGAAACTGTCGAGCACCACATGCACCGCGACGCCACGCTGCGCGGCGCGCTCCATGGCATCGAAGAAACGACGCGTCACTCGGCCGGACTCGATCAGGTACTGCTCGAACCAAACCGACTCCTCGGCCTTGTCGATGGCCTCCAGCAGCTCGGGGATGAAGCGCTCGCTGTCGGGTATCAGGGTGATGAGGTTGCCGTGCTTCCAGCTGGGTTCCATGCGGCTCTCCTTGCCGTTGCCAATCTCCTTGCCCAGAGGGTAGGGGGATACGGCGATCGCCACAACGGCAGAAGAGTCTGGCAGCCGGGCCAGACCGGACCGCCGGCCAGACCGGACCGCCGGCCTGACCCATTGAGCGCGGCGCCTCAATGATAGCGACTGGGCAAGCGCGTGAAGCGCACCGGTGGGCTGTACTTCTCTCCTGCGGGCGCCCGCTCGGGCGCCGGGCGCACCCGCCAGCCACGGGAATTCGCCCACTCCTTGAGCTCGTGGTAGTCGAGCAGCGGATACTCGCGGGTATAGGGGTTGGGCGATGACGAGGGAAAGGCGAAGGCCACGTGGGGGTAGAGGGCCAGGGCGTTGGGGCCGCCGTGGGCGGTCAGTGCCTGGTCGAGGGCCGATTGCCAGGCCCTGGCGTCGAGCGGGAGCTGAGCTGCGGTGGGCAGTGCATGGTCTTGCAGAGAGTGACTTGCCATGACATTTACCTCACTTGGAATCGATAGTGGGTCTTGGTTGGCTACATAAAGGCCGGTGGCTCCTGGGTCCTGCTTGGTTAAGCGCCCCACTCGTCAGCGAGTGGGGCGTGAGAACGAGTGGGGCTCAATCCCAGCTCAGCGCACCGCCCACCTGATACTCGGTGACGCGGGTCTCGAAGAAGTTCTTCTCCTTGCGCAGGTCGATGATCTCGCTCATCCACGGGAAGGGGTTCTGCGCCCCTGGGAATTGCTCCTTCAGGCCGATCTGGGCCAGACGGCGGTTGCAGATGAAGTGCAGGTACTCCTCCATGATCGCCGCGTTCATGCCCAGCACGCCGCGGGGCATGGTGTCGCGGGCGTAGGCGATCTCGAGTTCGGTGCCCTCGAGGATCATCTGGGTCACTTCGTCCTGGAACTCGGGCGTCCACAGGTGCGGGTTCTCGATCTTGATCTGGTTGATCATGTCGACCCCGAAGTTCAGGTGCATCGACTCGTCGCGCAGGATGTACTGGAACTGCTCGGCAACGCCGGTCATCTTGTTGCGCCGACCCATGGAGAGGATCTGGCTGAAGCCGCAGTAGAAGAAGATGCCTTCGGTCACGCAGTAGAAGGCCACCAGGTTACGCAGCAGCTCCTGGTCGGTTTCCGGGGTGCCGGTATTGAAGTCCGGGCGCGCCAGCGACTGGGTGTGCTTTAGGCTCCAGGCCGACTTGGCGGCCACCGACGGCACCTCGCGGTACATGTTGAAGACCTCGCCTTCATCCATGCCCAGCGACTCCACGCAGTACTGGTAGGCGTGGGTGTGGATCGCCTCCTCGAAGGCCTGGCGCAGCAGGTACTGGCGGCACTCGGGGTTGGTGATCAGGCGATAGAGTGCCAGCACCAGGTTGTTGGCCACCAGCGAGTCGGCGGTGGAGAAGTAGCCCAGGCTGCGCTCGACGATGCGCCGCTCGTCCGGTGTCAGGCCGTCCTGGCTCTTCCACAGGGCGATGTCGGCGTTCATGTTCACTTCCTGGGGCATCCAGTGGTTGGCGCTGCCGTCCAGGTATTTCTGCCACGCCCACTCGTACTTGAAGGGGACGAGCTGGTTGAGGTCGGCGCGAGCGTTGATCATCTGCTTGTCGTCGACCTGAATGCGCGCCGCGCCCATCTCCAGCTCCTCGAGGCCGGCGGCCACGTCGAGCTCTTCAAGCGACTTGCGTGCCCGTGCCAGGCGGTCGCTGTCGGCCACCCGGTAGTTTCCGCCGGATTCCTTGACCTCGTCGGCCGGTGCGGGCTGTGGCTTGGCGGCAGGCGCCGGCGCGGCCTTGGCCGGCTGCTCGGCGACGGTGGTTTCGTCCTCGTGGAACTCGTCCCAGTTCAGCATGGCTTCACCTTTATTTGGCTCGATCCGATATCGTTCGGATCAGGAATAATGTCGTTGCGGATGAAGCTGAGCGAGCGATGGCCAGACAAGGCGGAAATTGGTAAGGAAGCGGAGTTTACGTGTTTGTAAATGAGCATTCCGAACCAATTTCCAACGCCGTATGGCCGAGCGCAGCCAGCTTGTTAACCTACTGGCAGGCCTCGCAGCCCAGGTCGTCTATTTCCGCAGCACTGGGCGCTCGCGAGCCGCTGCCCGCCTTGCCGGTGAGGAAGTCCTCCACCCCGCGCGGCTCGCTGGCCGGTGTCGCGGAAGCTGCCGGGGCCACCGGGGGCGCCTGGTTGCTCACCGCGTTGAGGTTGCCGCGGTCCACGGTGGACTTCTCCACCGAGGTGGCGCCCAGGGCGCGCAGGTAGTAGGTGGTCTTGAGGCCGCGGAACCACGCCATGCGGTAGGTCACGTCGAGCTTCTTGCCGGAAACGCCCTTGATGTAGAGGTTCAGCGACTGGGCCTGGTCGATCCACTTCTGGCGCCGTGAGGCGGCTTCCACCAGCCACTTCGGTTCCACCTCGAAGGCGGTGGCGTACTTGGCCTTGAGGTCCTCCGGGATGCGCTCGATGGGCTGGGCCGAGCCGTCGTAGTACTTGAGGTCGTTGATCATCACCTCGTCCCACAGACCGCGCGCCTTGAGGTCGTGCACCAGGTAGGCGTTGACCACGGTGAACTCGCCGGAGAGGTTCGACTTCACGTAGAGGTTCTGGTACGTGGGCTCGATCGACTGCGACACGCCGCAGATGTTGGAGATCGTCGCGGTAGGGGCGATGGCCATCACGTTGGAGTTGCGCATGCCCTGCTCGGCGATCTTCTTGCGGATGCGGTCCCAGTCCTGGGTGGCGCTGGTGTCCACCTCGATGTACTTCTCGCCGCGCTCCGTCACCAGCTTGTCGATGGAGTCGATGGGCAGAATACCCTGGCTCCACAGCGAGCCCTCGAAGCTCTCGTAGCGGCCACGCTCGGCGGCCAGGTCGCTGGACGCCTCGATGGCGTGATAGCTGACCAGCTCCATGGAGCGGTCGGCGAACTCCACTGCCGCCTCGGAGGCGTAGGCGATGTCCTGGGCGTAGAGGGCATCCTGGAAGCCCATGATGCCGAGCCCCACCGGGCGATGCTTGAGGTTGGAGTTCCGCGCCTGGGGCACCGCGTAGTAGTTGATGTCGATGACGTTGTCGAGCATGCGCACGGCGGTACGCACGGTCTTTTTGAGCTTGGCGTCGTCGAGCTTGCCGTCGACCACGTGCTGCGCCAGGTTGATCGAGCCCAGGTTGCACACCGCGATCTCGTCGACGCTGGTGTTCAGGGTGATCTCGGTGCACAGGTTGGAGGAGTGCACCACGCCGGCGTGCTGCTGCGGGCTGCGCAGGTTGCACGGGTCCTTGAAGGTGATCCACGGGTGGCCGGTCTCGAACAGCATCGAGAGCATCTTGCGCCACAGGTCCTTGGCGCGCACGCGCTTGAACAGCTTGAGCTGGCCCGAGCGGGTCATCGCCTCGTACTCCTCGTAGCGCTGCTCGAAGGCGGCGCCGTAGAGGTCGTGCAGGTCGGGACAGGTGGCGGGCGAGAACAGCGTCCACTCCTTGTCGTCGAAGACCCGCTTCATGAACAGGTCGGGCACCCAGTTGGCGGTGTTCATGTCGTGGGTACGGCGGCGGTCGTCGCCGGTGTTCTTGCGCAGCTCGAGGAACTCTTCGACGTCCAGGTGCCAGGTCTCCAGGTAGGCGCACACCGCCCCCTTGCGCTTGCCGCCCTGGTTCACCGCCACGGCGGTGTCGTTGACCACCTTGAGGAACGGCACCACGCCCTGGCTCTTGCCGTTGGTGCCCTTGATGTAGGAGCCCAGGGCGCGCACCGGGGTCCAGTCGTTGCCCAGGCCGCCGGCCCACTTGGAGAGCAGGGCGTTGTCGCGGATGGCGCTGTAGATGGCATCGAGATCGTCGGGCACGGTGGTCAGGTAGCAGCTGGAGAGCTGGCTGCGCATGGTGCCGGAGTTGAACAGGGTTGGGGTCGAGGCCATGTAGTCGAAGCTGGAGAGCAGCTCGTAGAACTCGATGGCGCGCGCCTCGCGGTCGTCCTCGTTCAGCGCCAGGCCCATGGCCACGCGCATGAACATCACCTGGGGCAGCTCGTAGCGCACGTCATCCTTGTGGATGAAGTAGCGGTCGTAGAGGGTCTGCAGGCCCAGATAGGTGAAGGCGTTGTCGCGGGTGTGGTCCAGCGCCTCGCCGAGTCGTTCGAGATCGAACTCGGCGAGTTTGGGGTCGAGCTGTTCGAACTCGATGCCGCGAGCGACATAGGCCTGGAAGGCGGGCTTGTAGAGCTCGGCCATCTCGCCGAAGGTCGCCTCTTCGGCCACGCCGAGGAAGGAGAGCGCCTCGCGACGCAGGCTGTCCTGCAGCAGCCGCGCGGTGACGTAGGTATAGTTGGGCTCTTTCTCCACCAGGGTGCGCGCGGTCATCATCAGCGCCTGGGACACGCCGTCCACCGAAACGCCGTCGTAGAGGTTCTTCAGCGATGCCTCGACGATGCGGTTGGGGTCGACGTTCTCGAGCTCGGCGCAGGCATCGAATACCAGCGTCTCGATGCGGCCGAGGTCGAGCGGCCGCCGGCTGCCGTCGTCGAGGGTGACGTTGAGCGTGGGATGCGGCTTTTCGATGTCGCCGCCGGCGGCGGCGCGGGCGCGGGCGTGCTCCTCGCGATAGAGCACGTAGGCGCGGGCCACCTTTTGCTCACCGGCCCGCATCAGTGCCAGCTCGACCTGATCCTGAATGTCCTCGATGTGCACCGTGCCGCCGTCGGGCATGCGGCGCAGGAAGGCGCTGGCAATGCCCTGGCTGGCCTGGTCGACGAAGTCGCGAACCCGCGAGGAGGCGCTGACGTTGTCGCCCTCCACGGCGATGAAGGCCTTGCGCATGGCCACGGCGATCTTGCCGGCATCGAAGGGCACCACGTCGCCGTTGCGCTTGATCACGCGCAGGGTGTGCGGGGCCGTGAGCGACAGGTCGGTCGGGTCGGGGGTCTGAAGTTCCATGAGCCGATGATCCCTTTTTTGTGGGGATGAGACAGGGGCGACGAAGGCATTGACAGTCAGGGGTGGACTTGCTAAATGCACATCATCTTGTGTTGTTCCATCATGAGAGCACAAGATAGTGTGCTTTTTCGCCGTCTTCAAGTGGATAACCTGTGGGTGAGCTGTGACTGTTCAGGGGGCATCCTTTGGGATATCGTCCAGTCCGGGCTATGCTTCGCTGGCAAGCTGCAAGGACGCGAAATGTCGCCAAAGGCAGGCGAAAGCGCCTATTTCGGGTATCCTTGATGAGTGATTGGCGGGACAGGGTGTCCCAATGACAACGAGGCCCAGCACGGGGATGACTAGGATGGATGACAACCTGGAAAGCAGCGACATGGAACACGTGCTGATTATCGAGGATGACGTGCGCCTGGCGGAGCTCACCCGGGACTATCTGGAGTCGAATGGCTTCAAGGTAACGGTGGAGGCCGAGGGCTCGCGAGGCGTTGAACAGATCCAGGCGTTGCAGCCGGATCTGGTGATTCTCGATCTGATGCTGCCCGGAGAGGATGGATTGTCGATCTGTCGCCGGGCCAGGCCGGACTATGCCGGGCCGATCCTGATGCTGACGGCGCGCACCGACGACATGGATCAGGTCCTGGGTCTGGAGATGGGGGCCGACGATTACGTGCCCAAGCCGGTTCAGCCACGGGTATTGCTGGCGCGTATGCGGGCGCTGCTGCGCCGCGCCGAGAATGCCGACCAGTCCGGCGATGCGCGGCTCACCTTCGGCAATCTCGAGGTCGACAGCGCCACTCGCGAAGCCTGGCTCGAGGGCGAGCGTATCGATCTCACCAGCGCCGAGTTCGACCTGCTGTGGCTGTTGGCCAGTAACGCCGGACGGGTACTCACGCGGGAAGAAATCTTCAGTGATCTGCGCGGCATCAAGTACGATGGCCAGGATCGTTCCATCGACGTGCGGGTTTCGCGGATAAGGCCCAAGATCGGCGACGACCCCAACCATCCGCACCGGATCAAGACAGTTCGCAGCAAGGGCTACCTGTTCGTCAAGGACGCCTGATCCATGCAGCGGTTCCTGGCCGATGGCTCCTTTCTGCGTGTCTATCTGGCCTTGGCGCTGGCGTTGCTGCTGACCTTCGGCCTAGCCCTGATGGGACTGGCCCTGGTCGACCGGGTGCGCGTCGAACAGTATCGCGAACAGCTGGCCGAAGCCCCGCTGCAGTTGCTCAGCTGGCGAGTCGCCGCGCTGCCCCCTCAAGAGCGCGGCAACTGGCTGACCCAGCAGTCCGATCTACTCAACATGCGGCTCTCGCTGCGCGAGCCCGACGATACCGATCTGAACTGGTTCGAGCGGCGCCGTCTGGACCGGGGCCGCGTGCTGGTCAAGGTCTACGACGAAGACAGCTGGCGACTCTATCGGCAGCTACCGCGTGAGGAGCGTATTCTCGAGGCCCGTCTCTCGGGGCTCAACGAGCGTCAGCTGCGCGGTCTGGCGCAGCTGCTCGGCGACTGGCTCGCCGAGGTCGACGGCGAGGCACGCCAACGGCGCCTTGAAGGCGTGACCAGCAATGCCCTGCCGGTGCAGCTTCGGGACCTGGCTCCCGAAGGGCTCGACAGCCATCAGCTTTCCCGGCTGCGCGACGGTGAGCTGGTGATTCGTCTGCTGCCTGGCCACTGGGCGTTGACGGTTCACCTGGCAGTGCCTGCCGCCGACGGCTCGCGGCAGTGGCTGTCGATCGGTCCCGTCTCGGCGCTGGAACCCACCCCCATTTCACTGCTGCTGCTGGTACTGGTGATCATGCTCGGCGTGCTGGCGGCGATCATCTATCTGATCGTGCGCGGCGTGGAGGCGCGTCTGGCGCGGCTCGAGCTGGCCGCCGGGCGCATCGCCAGCGGCCGCCTCGATACCCGGGTCAAGGTCGATGGCGGCGGCTTCATCGGCCGGGTCGGCATGGCCTTCAACGCCATGGCGGCCCAGGTGCAGTCGCTGTTGCGTTCGCAGCAGGAGATGATTCGGGCGGTCTCCCACGAGCTGCGCACGCCGGTGGCACGCATCCGCTTTGCCATGCAGATGGTCGAGGACATGACCGACGACCCGGCCGTGCACCGCCAGCTGCACGGCATCGACAGCGACATCGAGGAGCTCGACCAGCTCATCGACGAGATTCTCACCTATGCCCGCCTCGACAGCGGCCTGGTCAACGGTACCGCGCTGGAGCGTACCCGGGTCGACTGTCGCGCCGTCGCCGAGCGGGTGATCGAGACCCTGGCGCCGCTGCATGCCCATCTGCGTCTCGAGCTCGCCCCGGGGCCGGAGGTCGAGGTCCAGGCCGACCCGCGCTACCTGCAGCGGGCGCTGCAGAATCTCGTGGCCAACGCCTGTCGCCATGCGCAGTCTCGCGTACTGGTCAGGCTCTCGCTGGAGTCGCGTCTGGTCAGGCTGGACATCGAAGACGACGGTCCCGGCGTGCCGCCCGGTGAGCGACAGTCGATCTTCAAGCCCTTCGCCCGGCTCGATGACAGCCGCACCCGGCGCAGCGGCGGCTATGGGCTAGGGCTCTCCATCGTGCAGAAGATCATGGCCTGGCACGGCGGCAGCGTGGTGGTGGACGACAGCCAGGAGCTTGGCGGGGCGCGCTTCTCGCTGCTGCTGCCGCGGGTGCCGGCCGGCAAGGAGAGGCTGCCGCCGGTCAAGCCGGCTTGATGCCTTCGAGCACGGCGAAGGAAGTCTCGCGAGCCGTGCGCAGGAAGTCTTCCATCCACGGCTGATCGCGGCTCTCGTCGCGAATGGCGGCGTAAAGCGTGCTCCACATGCCTGCCTCGCCGAGGCCCACGGCCTTCACGTAATCCCGCTCCAGGTACTCCGTCAGCGCCCAGTTGGGCAGCGCACAGACGCCGCGACCGCTGGCCACCAGCTGCATCATCATGACCGTGAGTTCGGCGGTGCGGATCTCGCGAGGACGCACGCTGGCAGGGTCGAGGAATTGGGTGAAGACGTCCAGCCGGGCATGCTCCACCGGGTAGGTGATCAGGGTTTCCTCGGCCAGATCCGCAGGGGTCACGTAGGGGCGCTCGGCCAGTCGATGCTGTCGCGCCACGGCCAGCAGCCCTTCGTAGCGGAACAGCGGCTCGTAGTAGACGCCGCCCAGCGGCTGTGGGTCGGCGGTGATCACCAGGTCGAGCTGCTCGCGGGCCAGGGCCGGCAGCGGGTCGAAGTGGTGGCCGCCGGGAATGTCGATTTCCACCTCCGGCCAGTGGTCGCGGAAGCGGTCGATGGTCGGCATCAGCCACTGGAAACAGCTGTGGCATTCGATGGCCATGTGCAGGCGACCCGGCTCATGGCCGATCAATCGCGCCACGTCGCGCTCGGCCATGCGCACCAGCGGCAGCACCTGCTCGGCCAGTACCAGCAGCCGCTGCCCCGCCCGGGTGAATTCGACGGGGCGCGTCTTGCGCACGAACAGGGCGGTACCCAGGCGCTCCTCGAGATCCTTGATCTGGTGCGACAGGGCAGACTGGGTCAGGTGAACCCGCTCGGCGGCCTCGACCAGTGAGCCGGCATCGCGTAGCGCGATCAGCGTGCGCAGATGACGAAGTTCAATCATGAGCTTCTTTCATGTTCTTGGTTAATATATTTAGTTTGATTCACTTTTCGGTGCCAGCGAGACTCTACGGCAACATTCATGCGTAGAGGGTTTCATCATGACATTAGCTCATGTGCTTGGCTATCCGCGAATCGGCGCCGACCGCGAGCTCAAGCGAGCCGTCGAGGCCTACTGGCGCGGCGAACTGGATCGGGACGCTCTCGAGGCCAGCGCTCGGGAGCTGCGGGCGCGCCACTGGCAGGCGCAGCGCGATGCCGGCCTCGATCTGGTCACGGTGGGCGACTTCGCCTTCTACGACCAGGTGCTCAACGTCAGCGCCATGGTGGGGGCCGTACCGACGCGCTTCGCCGCCGAGGAGGAGGTCGCACGCGGCGAGGTCGATCTCGACACTCAGTTCCGCATGGCCCGTGGGCGGGCGCCCAGCGGCGCGCCGGCTGCCGCCTGTGAGATGACCAAATATTTCGATACCAACTACCACTACCTGGTCCCGGAGCTGCATGCCGGTCAGCAGTTCCGGCTTGCCAGCACGCGACTGTTCGACGAGGTGGCCGAGGCGCGTGGCGCGGGGCACCCGGTCAAGGTGGCGCTCACCGGGCCGCTGACCTGGCTGTGGCTGGGCAAGGGGCGTGAGGCCGGCTTCGATCGCCTGAGTCTGCTGCCGGCGCTGCTGCCGGTCTACGGCGAGATCCTCGCGCGCCTGGCCGAACAGGGCGTGGAGTGGGTGCAGCTCGACGAGCCGGCGCTGGTGCAGGACCTGCCGCTCGAGTGGCGCAATGCCTATGAGTTCGCCTACAGCAGCCTGCGCGCCGCCCCGGTCAAGCTGCTGCTGGCCACCTACTTCGGCGGCCTCGGCGACAACCTGCGCCTGGCCGCGAGCCTGCCGGTAGACGGTCTGCACATCGATACGGTGCGTGCTCCCGAGCAGCTCACGGCGGTGCTCGACAACCTGTCGGGCTACAAGGTGCTGTCGGTGGGTGCCATCGACGGTCGCAACGTCTGGCGCGCCGACCTGGCGGTGCTGCACGAGCGTCTGGCCAATGCCCGCATGCGCCTCGGCGAACGGTTGTGGCTGGCGCCCTCCTGTTCGCTGCTGCACGTGCCGGTAGACCTGGCGGCAGAGACGACGCTCGACGAGGAGCTCAAGAGCTGGCTCGCCTTTGCCCGCCAGAAGCTCGACGAAACCGTGACCCTGGCGCGTCTGCTCGGCAATCGTGGCACTGACGAGGATCGTGCCCGGGTCGCCGCTGCCACGGCGGCACTGGACGCCCGGCGCGCCTCGCCGCGCCTGCACCGGCCCGAGGTCGCCGAGCGCCTGGCCGGCGTCGGCGATGCCGAGCGCTCCCGCGACAATCCTTATCCGGTCCGGGCCCGAGCCCAGCGTCGCGCGCTGGACCTGCCGCTGTTTCCCACCACCACCATCGGCTCGTTTCCGCAGACCGCGGGGATCCGTGCCGCCCGGCGCGCCTTCAAGAGCGGTGAGCTGGGGCATGACGCCTACGAGGCGGCGATGCGCGACGAGATCGCCGATGCCGTGCGCCGCCAGGAAGCCTACGGGATCGACATGCTGGTGCACGGCGAGGCCGAGCGCAACGACATGGTGGAATACTTCGGCGAGCAGCTCGACGGCTATGCTTTCACCCGCAACGGTTGGGTGCAGAGCTATGGCTCACGCTGCGTCAAACCGCCGGTCATCGTCGGCGACGTGGCCCGACCGGCACCGATGACGGTGGCCTGGAGCCGCTATGCCCAGTCGCTCACCGAGCGGCCGATGAAAGGCATGCTCACGGGGCCCGTGACCATGTTGCAGTGGTCCTTCGTGCGCGACGACCAGCCGCGGGAGGTGACCTGCCGGCAGATCGCCCTGGCCCTGCGCGACGAGGTGGCCGATCTCGAGGCTGCCGGCATCCCGGCGATCCAGATCGACGAGCCGGCGCTGCGTGAGGGGCTGCCGCTGCGCCAGAGCGAGTGGCAGAGCTACCTCGACTGGGCCGTGGAGTGCTTCCGCTTGACTGCCTCGGTGGCACGCGACGCCAC